>Ga0256828_1000479_pt1 | contig 26444 bp, 23 predicted proteins | sample CV88metaG_FD_185993 | JGI IMG/M metagenome (GOLD analysis project Ga0256828, IMG submission 185993) | Hydrothermal vent microbial communities from East Pacific Rise, Pacific Ocean - CV88 | ecosystem: Environmental > Aquatic > Marine > Hydrothermal vents | place: Pacific Ocean: East Pacific Rise...
AGTGGCTCCGGATACTGGATTCGAACCAGTGACCAAGTGATTAACAGTCACCTACTCTACCGCTGAGCTAATCCGGAATGTTTTATGATTGAGTGGTGCGGACGAGAGGACTTGAACCTCCACACCTTGCGGCACCAGATCCTAAGTCTGGCGTGTCTACCAATTTCACCACGTCCGCGTGGTTAAAGTGTTTAATGTCACTCCTGACAAATAGTTCTAAAAAGTGGTACGCCCTAAAGGATTCGAACCTTTGACCTACGCCTTAGAAGGGCGTTGCTCTATCCAGCTGAGCTAAGGACGCTCATGTATTTGTAAAGTCAAAGTTTTATGCCTAAATGGCTTTAGTTCATAAATGGTACGCCCGATAGGATTCGAACCTATAACCCTCGGAGCCGAAATCCGAAACTCTATCCAGTTGAGCCACGGACGCTTATTTATTAAGTTATTTTATATTTTAAATTTCATGGGGTGGGATACGAGATTCGAACTCGCGGCCCCCAGTGCCACAAACTAGTGCTCTAACCAGCTGAGCTAATCCCACCATAATTGACGATTATAAAATATAAAAGTTGAATATTAAAAAAAATGGTCGGGGTGAAAGGACTCGAACCTTCGGCCCCTTGGTCCCAAACCAAGTACTCTAACCATACTGAGCTACACCCCGACCTGTACATTAAAAAGTTAAGTTACTAATTAATGAGGTCGAAATTATAGACAACTTTAGAATAAATGTCAAGGGTTTTTAGAAAAAAAGTGATAAAATTTATATTTTTTGTCAATTTATCGTATAATTAGGGATATAAAGAGAGGAAAAAAGAGATGAAAGTAGCAAGATTTAGTAGAGTAGGATTTATTTTAGCAGCAGCTGGAAGTGCAGTAGGGCTTGGAAATATTTGGAAATTTCCATATATCGCTGGAGAATATGGTGGAGGTGCCTTTGTACTAGTGTATCTTTTGACAGTGTTACTCATTGGCTTTTCTATTATGATAGCTGAGATGCTCATAGGGTATTTAGGAAGACTTGATACTGTTTCTTCATTTGAAAAGCTTGCTCCAAAGAAAAAAGAGTTATGGAAATTTGGTGGTTTTCAATCATTAGCTGGGCTTTTTATTATGATTTTTTATTCTGTAGTGATAGGGTGGATTTTTAACTATATAGTCACGTCACTTACATATCTTCCTTCTTCTGTTCAAGAAGCAGAGCACACGTTTACTACAATGTTACATAGTAGCTTTTTAACACAGTTTTTTTATCATACACTTTCTGTAGTGATTATTACTTATGTACTTACAAAGGGTATTAAGGGAGGAATAGAAAAGTTAAATAACTATCTTATGCCTTTGTTAATGATTATTTTAGCAGGGATGTTCACATATGCTCTAACACTTGATACTTTTTCTCAAGCACTCTCTTTTATGTTTGCACCTGACTGGTCGAAGATTAATTCAGAAGCCTTTGTAACAGCTGTGGGACATGCTTTCTTTACTCTTTCTCTTGGTATGGGAGCTATAATGACCTATTCGGCTTCATTAGAAAAAGATGCAAACCTTGTTAAGGCTGCATTTTGGGTTGCATTTTTAGATACACTCATTGCTATAGTAGCAGGACTTATGCTCTTTACTTTTCTTTACCAATATGGTTCAGGTCCTGCAAAAGGTCCAGGTCTTGTGTTTATTTCTTTACCGGCTGCTTTTTATGAAATGGGAATTTTAGGTAATATTTTTGCAGTCTTGTTTTTTGTGGCACTTGCATTTGCTGGGCTTACATCTTCTGTTTCTTTAGTGGAGCCTATGGTACAGTATTTTATAGATAGATTTTCATGGAGCAGAGTAAAAGCTTCTGTTATGATGGGATTGTTTTTTTGGTTTTTTGGTATTTTCGCCATACTTTCAAATATAGATGGTGCTAAAGAGTTCTTAACGTGGGGAAGTCGTAATTTCTTTGACTGGGTTGATTACGTTACAGCAGCTATTATGTTACCTCTTGGTGGTCTTATAATGGCCATTTTTGTTGGGTATGTTATTCCTCGTAGTGAGGTAAAAAGGGTTATGCAACCACAACTTGGTTGGGCATTTGAAGCGTGGTATTTTTCCCTTCGTTACATTACACCTGTTGCGATGTTTATTGTGATGTTATCACTTATGGGAGTATTATAATGGATGTTTTACAAGAGTGTAAAAATATTGTTCAAAATCAAGGAATAAATCTTCAATCAAGGATAGACTTTGAGGTTAATGGTGAGATGATGAGTTTGACATTAGAGTATATTTTAGAAACATATATGCAAGCTTCACAAGAATCACAACTTGTTTTTTTAAGGGCTCTACAAAAATCTTCACAAACACCTCAGGATATACAAAGCTTCTTTGAGGGGATGGGAAAACTTCTTCTTATGAGCCAACTAAGTGAAAAATTTAATCTTAAAGGATAAAAAATGGGTTGGACATGTCAACATGATTTTAAAGGATATTGTAAACTTTTAAATGTTTCTTGTAGCCCAGGTATTAAAGGATGTATTTTAAATAAAGGGAAACATGAGTATATCTTTACAACTGGAAGTTATGAAGAAGATAAAAAGCGCCAAGAGGAGAATAAAGAAGATGTGATAGACTTTGCCGCATTGGCAAGGTCTAACTAGATATATTTAAAACTGAATCAGTCCATCAACAGGGCTAGAAGCAGTTGCATAAGGTTTTTTAGGAATTCTTCCTGCAAGGTAGCTCATACGACCTGCAATCACTGCATGTTTCATAGCTTGAGCCATAGCGATAGGGTCAGATGACTGAGCAATGGCAGTGTTTGTTAAAACACCTTCTGCACCAAGCTCCATAGCATACGCTGCATCACTTGCACACCCGATACCTGCATCAACGATCACAGGAACACTAACAGCTTCTCTTACAAACACAACATTATAAGGGTTTTGTACACCAAGACCACTTCCAATAGGCGCAGCAAGAGGCATAACAGCATCAGCTCCAGCATCTTCAAGTCGTTTCGCCATAATTGGGTCATCTGAAGTGTATGCCATAATAGTAAAGCCATCTTTGTGTAAAACTTCACATGCTTTGATAGTTTCAAGCACATCAGGATAAAGTGTTTTTTGTGTATCGCCGATAACCTCAAGTTTGATAAGGTCAATTCCTGTCGCTTCACGAGTAAGTCTAAAAGTTGTGATTGCTTCTTCAGCAGTTACACAACCAGCAGAATTTGGTAAAAATTTTACATTTGTTCCTGCAAAAGTATCACGAAGATTCTCTTTATCTGGGTCTGTGATGTTTAAACGACGAACAGCAACAGTGATAAGTTCACTACCACTTGCAAGTGTTGCTTCTTTTGTCATCTCAAAAGAGTCATATTTTCCACTTCCGACAATAAGGCGAGAGCCTAGTTCATATTTTCCGATTTTAAGAATGTTATCCATTATAGTTTTCCTCTATATTTATTATTAGTTGATTTATATCATAAGCTTTCTTATAACTTTCCAAGACCAGCTATCAAATCTTCAGGTGTAAGTGAAAAATCAGCACCTGAGTAGTTTTTGGCAAGGAGGGTGTGTGTGAGTGAAGCATTGAGTAGAGCATCTTTACAGCTAAACCCTTGTGCAACTAAAGAGGCGATGAGCCCTGCAAGAATATCACCACTTCCCCCTTTTGCAAGTTTAGCACTCCCATGAGGGTTGATGAAAAACTCCCCTTCGTGGGCAATAATCACATTTGCACCTTTGAGTAGAAGGCTTACATGTAAGAAATGTTTGCTAAAAAGTTCTACATACTTAAAACGGTTGTTTTGTAACTCCTCTACAGAAATATCTGCAAGGTGAAGTTGTTTGAGTAGACTTACAAACTCTTTGGGATGAGGTGTGATAATGACATTATCTCTTTGTAAAAGTTCTTCTATCAAGGGGTTGGAGAGTATATCAGCATCTAAAATCAAAGGGATGTTTGATGGAAGGAGTGTTAAGAGCTCCTTTTGGGTAAAACTCTCTCCTAGTCCCATACCACAGGCGATGGCTGTTGTATTTTTTGGAATGGTATGGCTATACATAAGTGAGTAAGGCAGAGGGAGTTGTTTTGCTTCATCAAAACCAACTAAAGTGACAAGTCCAGCACCAAAACGAAGTGCTGCCTCTCCTGCTAATACACTTGCACCAAGTTTTTCACCACTTAGGAGTGCAAGATGTCCAAAACTTCCTTTATGGGTGTCTTGTGTTGAGCGAAAAGGAAGTTGTAAGTCTGTTGTATCTAAAAGTTTCCAATGTGTTGGTAGTTCATACACTGTGCGAGAGATACCAAGGTCAATCACCTCAATAGTGCCAACTTTATCTTTGTGTTTGTCTAAAAACATTGTTTTTTTCAGAGCACCCATAGTAAGTGTCACATCAGCATAAACCTCATAACCACTTGGAACATCACAGGCGATGACAAACGCATCAGAAGTGTTTATCTCCTCTATGAGTGTTTGGAGTGGAAGGGAAAACTCTCCTTGAAATCCAGTACCAACAAGAGCATCAACAATGATGTCACAACTATGGAGTGTTTGTGTTGTTGGAATTTTAAGAGCTTGATTGCGTTTGTGTTGGAGTTGTGCCATAGGAGATTTAGGCTCTTTGGCATAAAGAATCTCTACGCTGTATTCTCCATGTAAAAGACGAGCAAGTGCCAAACCATCAGCACCGTTATTCCCACTGCCTACAACAACGATAACATTGCTGTTTTTTGGAAAGTTTTTTTGGATATATGCAGCCATACCAGAGGCTGCATGCTCCATAAGTAAATCTTCACTGAGATGAAACTCTTTGTAACATCGTGCATCTAAAGATGCTACTTCATCATAAAGATTTTGCATCCTAGAGCTCTGGAATGTACTCGTCTATCTCAACCATTGAGCTAATGATTTCATTGAAAAGAAGTGTTGGGTATGCTGTTCTATACTGATAATAAAATTTATTTTTTCTCAATGTTTTTAAAATAGCAGTATTGTAATAGTTTGCATTAGAACATTTTCCTAAAAAGAGGAAAGTAAAGAGAAGTTTAAGATGTGGATTCTCAAATGTTTGGTGTGGCTGTGCTAAAAATGTAAAGCCATATTTTTGAATATTTGCAAAGCTTAACATATAGAGTAAAAAGTCTTCAAATTTTGTATAAAAACCATTGAGGTTTTCAATATCATGGAAAAAGTAGTAGTAGTTATCAAGAAGTTCTTGTTTTGCTATGATTTGAGAAAGTTTACTTCTTTCGTCTCTTTTTTTTGCAAAAAATTCTGGATTTACTGCCATATAAATATGCTTTTTTTCTTCAACTAAACGACAAAATTCAGCATCAAAGGCATCACTCTCTTCAAAACGTATATAGTTAAAATGTGCATCTTTGTAACGAAGTTCTACATCATCCTCATGTGAATTTGCAAAGTCCATGTAAAGTGTTGGAACATTATTATCTATAGCATAGTTTCTAATTTTACATGCAAGATTTGTTTTTCCACTTCCTTGTTCCCCCAAAATGAGCGTGTTGTGAGATAAAATTCTCTCCTCTAGTTTAAGGGTATCAATAGTATCTAAATATTTTCCAATAACATTTCTCATAGTTGCTTCCTTGATTTAGGTATTTTACTTGTCATTATAGCTACTTGATAGTAAAAAAAGGTATAATACCACTATGAATTATAAAATAATTGCACAAGAAACTTTAAATATAGAAGCACAAACACTCCTTAATGCAGCAAAAAATATCTCTGATGATGTTTTTGAAAAGGCTGTTGAGATGATCCTTACATGTAAGGGTAAACTTATTATTAGTGGTGTTGGTAAAAGTGGTCTTATTGGGGCAAAGATGGCAGCAACTTTTGCTTCCACAGGAACACCATCATTCTTTTTACATCCTACAGAAGCACTCCATGGTGATTTGGGGATGATTAGTGAAAATGATGTTGTATTAGCGATTAGCTACTCGGGTGAAAGTGAAGAACTTAGTTCTATTTTACCCCACATTAAGCGCTTTGGTATACCTCTTATCGGTATGACAAAAAATCAAAATTCTACTCTTGGAAACTATAGCGATTTAGTGATAGAGGTTGAAGTCGAAAAAGAAGCATGCCCTTTAAACATCGCACCAACAAGTTCAACAACACTTACATTAGCGTTGGGAGATGCTTTGGCTGTATGTCTTATGAAAGCACGTGATTTTCAAAAGCAGGATTTTGCATCATTTCATCCAGGTGGGGCATTAGGTAAAAAACTTTTTATCAAAGTAAAAAACCTTATGCAAACTCAAAACCTTCCGATAATTTCTCAAGATTCACAAGTAAAAGATGCTATTTTAGCTATTAGTGAGGGGCGTTTAGGAACGGTTCTTATTGAAGATAAAGAGCATAAACTGGTGGCACTTATGAGTGATGGTGATGTGAGAAGAGCACTGCTAAGTGAAAATTTTTCACTTGAAGATGGTGTGTTAAAGTATGCTACATGTAAGCCTCTTACCATTGATGATGATGAGATGTTAGCAAGTGATGCTCTTGTACTTATAGAAGAAAAAAAGATACAGCTTTTAGTTGTAACAGATAAACAAAAACATATAAAAGGGGTACTTCATATTCATACTTTGATAGAGAAGGGTATCTCATGACACGAGAGTATATTTTAGCAAAATTACAAGAGAATAAATCGTATATACAACAAGAATTTGGTGTAGAGAAAATAGGTTTATTTGGTTCTTATGCAACAAATAAAGCAACGCAAGAGAGTGATATAGATATTTTTGTATCGTGTAAAGAGACTAAGTTTAGAACATTAGCACGATTATGGAACTATCTTGAAGCATTGTATAATAAAAAGATAGACCTTTTTAGAGAGCATAAAAATAGTAAAGGTGCTCTTTATGAGCAGATAAAAAAAGAAACTATTTTTATATGAATAAATTAACGACATTAGAATTACTTCACTTTATATTAGAGAGCATTAGCCTTATAAAAAGGCGTTTTGATGGTATAAAAGATGGGGATGATTTTTTGTCTAATGATTTTCAATTAATGAAAATGGAAGCGATTTTGATGCGACTTCAGGCAAGTGGAGAAGCACTTAAAAATTTAGAAAAGAGAAACAGTGATTTTTTAGTGCAGGTTGCACCAAAAGAGTACTGGAGTGAACTTATAAGATTTAGAGATCTTCTTTCACATCACTATACAGATATACAGGCTGATATAGTGTTTGATATATGTGAAAATGAACTTGATACTTTAGAAGAAAAAATATTACAATTAAAAGAGTTAGTATGAGATTAAACAAATATATAGCGCATTATTCAACATATTCACGTCGTGAGGCAGACAAAGCTGTTCAAGATGGATATGTTCGCATTAATGGTGAGATAGAAACAAACCCTGCAACACAAGTAAAAGAGGGTGTAGATATTGTCTATGTCAGTGGAAAACAAGTAAGTCCTAAGAGTAAATATACAGTGATTGTTTACAACAAACCAAAAGGGGAGCTTGTTACGAAGTCTGACCCTAAAGGGCGTAAAACGATTTATGATTCTCTTTCAAAAGAGTTTCGTCACTTTATCCCCGTTGGTCGCCTTGACTTTGCTTCTGAAGGGCTTTTACTTTTAACAGATGCTTCCCATGTGGCAACTGCACTCATGGAGTCAGATTTAGAACGTATATATAAGATTAAAATTAAAGGGGAAGTTACACCAGATATGGAAGATGCAATGCTCAATGGTCTTTACCTTGAAGATGCAAGTGCTGGTGCACATTCTCACTCGAAAATAAAATCGATGGAGTTTAAACCTTTTATAGGGTATAAGATTCAAAAAAATCAACCAAACTACTCTATACTCAAAGTAGCACTTTCAGAAGGTAAAAATCGTGAGCTTCGCCGTTTTTTTGCTCATTTTGGTGCTGAGGTTGTGGACTTAAAACGTTTAAGTTTTGCTGAGATAGAACTCAATAACCTTCCTACTGGAAAAACACGTTACTTGACTCGTAGTGAGTATAATGCTTTGCATAAATTCTTAAAAACAGAAAAACGAAAAATCAAAGAGCAACCTGCTTTTGAAGAGTAGTTTTTTATGGATTTTACTCACCTTTTACGCCCCAAATCTTTTGATGAGATAGTAGGACAAGAACATTTAGTAGCTAAGGGGGCACCTTTGCGTACTCTGTGTGAAAAAGGGGCTTTGGGACATAGTTTTTTTTATGGTCCAGCAGGTGTTGGTAAAACCTCCTTAGCTCGAGTGATAGCCTCTGTTATGGAGATGCCTTTTTATGAGCTTAATGCTACCTCCTTAAAAGTGGAAGAGCTACGAAAAATTTTCATACAGTATAAAAATGCTTTACAAAAACCACTTATTTTTATAGATGAGGTGCATCGACTTTCTAAAAACCAGCAAGAGGTACTTTTACCTGTTATGGAAAATAATACAGCACTGATTATTGGTGTTTCTACAGAAAATCCTTTTTTCTCTCTCACCTCTGCCATCCGTTCTCGATCTATGCTTTTTGAACTTTTTACTATCTCTTCTAAGAGCTTACATGTACTCCTTGAGAAAGCGATACTTTTAGCTTCTTTAGATGTGGATAATGATGCAAAAGAGTATCTAGTTTCAAGTGCTGGTGGAGATGCAAGGGCGATGTTAAAACTTTTAGAATTTGCAAGTGGTGTTAACACTTCTGTAACACTCTCTTTAGTACAATCTCTTCGACCAAATGCCTTGCAGGCTGGAAGTAGTGAAGCTGGGGTGCATTATGATTTAATCTCGGCACTTATCAAGTCTGTCAGAGGGAGTGATGCTGATGCGGCTATATACTATCTCGCTCGCCTTATTGAGGGTGGTGAGAGTGCTGATTTTATAGCACGCCGCTTGGTCATTCTTGCAAGTGAAGATATTGGTAATGCAAACCCTCAGGCATTGACACTGACAACTTCTTGTTTGACAAGTGTTAAGCAGATAGGTTTTCCCGAAGCACGCATTATTTTGGCACAAGCTGTAGTATATCTATGTGCATCACCAAAATCAAATAGCGCTTATATGGCAATAAACAAAGCACTCAAAAGTGTAAAAGAGGGGAATATACAAGAGATTCCAAGACATATTACCCAACAAAATGAAGGGTATATCTATCCTCACGATTTTGGTGGCTATGTGAAACAAAGCTATATGCAAAAACCTCAGAAATTTGTGACACTTTTAGATGTTGGTTATGAAAAAAAGATGAAAGATTGGTTAGAAACGCTTAAAAAAAATTGTTAAAATAGGTTTTTTCTGATATGATAAGGAAAGAAAAAAATTAGTGAGAAAGTAGTGAGAAACTACTCAAGGAGTTTACCAATGGAAGTAAAAATTTCATCAAATGTTGTGACAATTAGGGGAAATATTAAAACAGTTAAAGATTATCAAGATATTAAAAATGCTCTTGATAGCATTGTATTGAATTCAAAAACTGTAAGTTTAAAAATTATAGACTCTATTTCTATTACATCATCAGTAATAGGATACTTAAATAAATTAGTTTTAAAAGATGGGATAGATTTATCAATTTATGTTGGAGATCCTCAATTAATTGAGCTTTTTGACGATTTAAATCTCACATCAATGTTTAAAGTAAGAAAAGGCTAAATATGACGATTAAAGGCAAGCTTAACCTCATAACTGCAATTGTTGTTTCTTTTGCACTAGTTATTATTGCACTTACCATAACAAGTGCATTTGAAAAAAAGGTAGTTATAACACAGGCAAAAGAGTTAAATATGCTTTCACAAAAGCTCTCTTTACTAATACATGAAACACAAAAAGAGAGGGGTGCAAGTGCTGGTTATTTAGGCTCAAAGGGGAAAAAGTTTCATGATATCATGAAGAAGCAAAGAGTCTTGACTGATAAACGTTATGGCGAGTTAAAGGCTTACATTCAAACTCTTGATTTACAAAGCTATATGGAAAGTTTACAACAAAATATTCGTTCTGTGATGACTAAGATGGATAAAATTAATTCTGTACGTTCCAATATAGATAGTTTCCGCATTTCTGTAAAAGATGAAGTTGCATATTATAGTGGTGTAAATAAAGACATTTTAAAAGTAGTTTCATTAACAGCAAAATTAGCAGACACTCCAGAACTTGTAAAAGCATTGAGTGCTTATACAAATTTTTTAAAGTCTAAGGAACGTGCAGGAATTGAAAGAGCTGTGATGAGTGCAACATTCGCTGCTGATAAATTTTCAAAGGGGGTCTTTGCAAAATTTATTACCCTTATGGCTGAACAAAACGCTTATATGGATGCTTTTTTAAGTATAGCACCAAAAGATTCAGTAATTATGTATCATAAAGTGATGCAGTCTCCTGTTGTTAGAGAAGTAAACAGGATGAGATCTATTGCTGTAAGTAAGGCTAATGAAGGTGATTTTGGAGTAGATGGTGTTGTCTGGTTTCAAACGATTACGAAGAAAATCAATCTTTTAAAAAAGGTTGATGATAACTTAGCAAAAGAGAATGATAAACTTTTAGCAGAAGTTGAATATCAATATAAAAAATCAACATTAATTACATTAGTTGGATATAGCCTTTTTGCTATTGTAATTTTCTTTATCATCTTTATTGTTAGTAGAGGAATTAATAAAAGTGTGCAGGAATCTTTAGAAAAAATAGAATGTGTTTCAAGTGCACTTGACCTTTCTTGCAATGTAGTTGTTGAAGGAACTGATGAGATATCAAATATCTCACGTGCTCTTAATGTTATGGTAAAAGCTTTTAAAGAGACAGTTTATAATGCAAAAGATGTTGCACATGCAACTTCTGCAGATAGTGAAAAACTCGCGAAAGTTGTTGATGTATTAGCTGTAAACAGTAGTGAGGAAGAGAAGAAGATAGAAGATATTAATGGGCTTGTTTCTGAAATAGGTTCAAAACTTAATGGTATAGAAGAATCAACTGTAACAGTTACAGAAGATTTAGAAGGAACTTTTGAAGTTCTTGATGGCTTTATACAAAAACTTAATGCTGTGATGGAATCTATAGAAAATGGAACACAACAGCAACAAGAGCTTGTTGAAAAAGTAGCTTCATTAACAGAACAAGCTAAAAATATTAAAGATGTTCTTGCTATTATTTCTGATATTGCAGAGCAAACAAATCTTCTTGCACTCAATGCTGCTATTGAAGCTGCACGTGCAGGTGAACATGGTAGAGGGTTTGCTGTTGTTGCAGATGAGGTAAGAAAACTTGCTGAGAGAACACAAAAATCATTAAGTGAGATTAGTGCAAATGTAAATCTTATTACACAAAATGTTGTTGAGATTGCAGAAGAGACAGATAGTGCTTCTCGTGGTATGAGTGTGATTTCTGAATCAGCTCAGGAGTTGATAGCATCATCAAATGATACAAAAGATAAATTGAGTGTTACTAGAGAACGTTCAACAGATGTAATGCATCAAAGTGTATATATAGCAACAAAGACAAAAAATCTTATAGAAATCATGGATGAAATTATTCAACTTTCTTCTAAAAATGGTGAATTACGTGTAGATGTTGAACATGTTGTACATACTTTAGCACGTAATTCAAAAGTACTTCAAGACGAACTAGGTAAATTTAAAATATAAGTAGGTTATATGCAGCCAGATGAGTATAAGGATTTTCAAGAACAAATGGCTTTTGAAAAGGAGCTTAATATTTTAAGGAATGACTTTTATTATAAATTAATAGATGGTCGAGAAACAACACTTGTTGATTTTATGTATTATCCACTTGACACATTAAGTGGTGATATATATACAGCAAGACAAGTAACCGCTGATAAAATCTTTTACTTGCTTGTTGATGGTATGGGTAAAGGGCTTTCAGCATCTTTAACGAGTATGATACTTACTGCATACATTAATCATAAGATTGATAAAATGTTTTTAGAAAATCATTGTTGTTTTGAGGAATTAATTGAAGATGCTATAGAGTTTATTCGACCTATTCTTTTAGATGAAGAGGCTGTAGCTATTGATTTTATATGTTTTGATACAAGTAAAAAGAAACTTCATTATGCTAAATTTGCGATGCCTATCAGTTTATTACAAAAAGAAAATAATGAAGTTCTAAAAATAAAATCTAATAATCCACCTTTAAGTAAGTGGACAAAAAAATTTCAAGTAGATACTTTTGATGTAGAAGAAGTTAATAAATTTCTTTTTATTAGCGATGGTATTGTTGAAAGTAAAACAAAAGATGGTTCATTATATATAGAACATATAGAAAAAGATTTTAAATGTTCTTTTACTCGAGAAGAATTTAAAGCGAAACTCTTTGATAAGCTTGATGATATTGAAGATGACTTAACACTTATTTTTCTTAATAAACTTCCTTTGGATGAGAAAACTTTTGTTTTAGAAAAAACTTTTGAAACTTCATTAAATGCAGTAGAAGAAGCGAGTGAATGGTATAGTGTTTTTTGGGAAAAATTAGCACCAGAGTCAAATTCTTCAGCACGAGCAAGTATAGTTTTTAGTGAACTTTTTATGAATGCTTATGAACATGGAAATTTGAATATAAGTAGTGAAACAAAACATAAAATGTTAGAAGAAGACACTTATATTGATACTTTATTAGAGTATGAAAAGAAATGTATAAAGTCTTTACATGTAAAGATTTATAAGTTACATAATGCTCATCATAAATATTTAATAACAGAAATTGCTGATGAAGGTGATGGGTTTGACACTCAAGTATTAAGTAAAATTTTTAGAAACTCACATAAATTTAATGGTCGAGGGGTTTTTGTTTCTCGAAAAAATTCTATAGGTATCTACTATAATACAAAAGGTAATAAGGTCCTCTTTTTAAATAAAATTTAGTTATAATTTTAGTACTATCTTAGATTATAGAGGAAACCTTATGCCAAATAAAACTGCACAAGAGCAAGAAGCTCTTCACTACCACCAATTCCCACAACCAGGAAAAATTTCTGTCGAGGTTACAAAACCAGTAGCTACACAAAAAGATTTAGCACTTGCATATACACCTGGTGTTGCTGTTCCATGTCTTAAAATAGAAGAAAATCCTGATGATGCGTACAAATATACAGCTAAGAGCAATCTTGTTGCTGTTGTTAGTAATGGTACTGCTGTTTTGGGTCTTGGTGATATTGGTGCATTAGCTTCTAAACCTGTTATGGAGGGGAAAGGGGTTTTATTTAAAACGTTTTCTGGATTAGATTCTTTTGATATTGAAGTAGATTCAAAAGATGTAGAACATTTTTGTTCTGTTGTTAAGGCTATTGCTCCAACATTTGGTGGGATTAACCTTGAAGACATTAAAGCTCCTGAATGTTTTGAAATAGAGCGTAGACTTGTTGAAGAGTTAGATATTCCTGTTATGCATGATGATCAACACGGTACAGCAGTTATCTCTACTGCTGCAATTATCAATGCTTGTGAACTCAGTGAGAAGAAAATTGAAGATTTGAAAATTGTTGTTGTTGGTGCTGGAGCAGCGGCAATTTCATGTGCAAGACTTTATAGACACATTGGTGTAACAAATATTTTGATGATGGATTCAAAAGGGTTGATACATCAGCAAAGAGATGATTTAAACAAATACAAAGATGAGTTTTCTTCAAAAGAGCCTCTTTTACGAGAAGATATTTTTAGAGATGCTGATGTAGTTGTAGGGCTTTCTAAACCAGGTTCTTTTACTATTGATGATATCAAATTGATGGCTGAACATCCTATTATTTTTACCTTGGCAAATCCTACACCAGAGATTATGCCTGATGAAACACGTGCTGTTCGTCCAGATGCAATTGTTGCAACAGGAAGAAGTGACTTTGAAAATCAGGTTAACAATGTTTTAGGGTTTCCTTTTATTTTCCGTGGAGCGATGGATGTTCGTGCAAAAAAAATCAATACAGAGATGAAAATAGCAGCTTCTTATGCACTTGCAAATTTAGCAAAACAGGAGATACCTGAGTATCTGTGTAAAGTCCATGGACGTTCACTTGCATTTGGAAAAGAGTATATCATCCCATCACCATTTGATAAAAGATTGATTGTAGAGGTATCGAGTGCTGTAGCACAAGCTGCTATTGAGAGTGGATCTTCATCTATGCAAGGGTTTGATATAGAAGCCTATAAACAAGAGCTTGCACAAAGGGTAAAGTAGCTTTAAGAGCTACTTTAGTCCAAGTAAAGTAAACACAGTCAGTGCAATGTATGTAAAGACAATGAGATTGAAGAAGATGTAAACGATAATTACCCATGTGTTATAGCCACCTACGGCTCTCATTGTCTCTATACGAGTTTCTTCATCCTCTATTTTTGCTTCAATCTCCTCTTTTTTCTTTTTATAACCTTTATAGATAAAGTAAGTAGAAAAGCCACCTGCAAGTATCATAAGTAAAAAACCTGCAAAAGGAATAGCTGTTGTAAGAAGGACTAGTGCAAAAAGTATAATGGCTGGAATATACTGTTTTCTATAAAGTAAAAATGCCCAACCTCCACCAAAAGCCCACCAACTCCATACCCATTTCATAGAGTCTATACCGTTGATGTTGAATTTTGAAAAAGCATTTTGATACCAAAGTGTTTTTTCTGGTTTGTTAATAAAGGCTTCAATCATTTTGTTTTCATAGTCTGTATTGTGAGTATCCATTTTTATTCCTTTTAAAAAAGTGTAGGCTCTAAGGCTTTGATTTTGTAAGAACGTCTGTGTAGAGGGCAATAACCATGTTGTTTAATCATCTCTATATGAAGTTTTGTTCCATACCCTTTATGTTTTTCAAAATGGTATTGAGGATAGTTTTTTGCCTCTTTTATTATAGCTCTGTCATGTGTTACTTTTGCTAAAATACTTGCTGCACCAACTTCTAAAATTTTGCCATCAGCTTGAATCATATGTTCAAGGTTTTGTATACCAAAGTTTGTATTTCCATCAAAAAGATAGCGTTGTGCCTCTAGTGTTTGCATTATTTCATGAAGTCCCTCTTGTAAACATTGAGAGATACCTTTTGTATCTATATCTTGAGGGGAAAAACTCACAATGTGAAAAGCTTTGGCTTCTTGGAGTATTTTTTCATAAAGAAGCTCTCTTTTTTTTGCTGTAAGTTTTTTAGAATCATTGAGTCCATCAATAGGGTGTTGTAAAATACATCCAGCTATAACTAAGTCTCCGGCTAAAGGACCTCTTCCTGCTTCATCTATACCACATAAATTTTCCATTTTAGTCTCCTAAAGCCCAAATATCAAAAGGGATTATATCAACTTTTGAGAGGGGATGGGTTATTGAGCCCTCTTTATTCATTGTGATGACAGTTACTGTCTCAATGGCATGAGTAACTAAAAAAGCTTCAATAGATTCAAGCTTTTTAAAAAGGCGTCTTTCATCAGCAAAGGGTTTACATAAGATAATTTCATTTTTTGTAGGAATATAAAAATCTATTTTATCGGCGTAAAAGCATTGTGTATGAGATTTAAGAAGTTCTAAAAAAACCATGTTTTCAAAGAGTGTTGAGAAGTTTTTTTCTATGCTAAGAGCTGCTTTTATACTAGTATCACAAAGGTAAACTTTTTTTGTAGCTCGAGGATGCTCAAATTTTTCTAAAAGATGTATATAGCTTTTTGTAACCATATTTTCAAAGTAATGGTAGAGTTTATCTTTTGAAATTTTACGTGTTGCTTTTAATCTCTCATAGATTGTATAAGGGGAGATTTTTTGAGATGTAAATTTGGCACACAGCTTAATAATGTCAAACTCTATTTCGTGTAAAGAGCATAGGAGTATTTTTTGTATATAGATACTACGTTCATGATGTTGGAGTGTATGCATCGATGGAAAGCCACCAAGTTGAAAAAAGTGATTGAGTGCAGAAGAGTCATATTTGTGTTCAAATGCGAGAAACTCTTCATAATCTAATGGATAAAGTTTAATTTTCTTGAAATTTATTAAATCGTGAGTAATTTGTGAGGTTATAATAATTTGTGTTACATTTGGAAACAAGTACTCAGGTTTGTAGTTGTCAAAAATAAGAGTTTCTACGCCATTTTCTTTACAAAAGAGAGGAAGGGTTTTGTTGAAAGTATCTATCTCAATTCGAACATCATTGCAGTCTATGTAAAGGTAACTATTTTTCTTACATGTAAGCAAAAAACTCTTTACTAAGGCTGTTTTTCCACTGTTACTTACACCAATAATTTGGTATGAGCCTTCATTTAAAAAAGCTTTTCTACTGTGAAATCGTTCATGAGAGAGGTCAAGCTTATAAAGCTCTTCGAGTAAAATTTCCATAATCTCAAATGATAATACTTTAAAGTAAATGTAAAGAAACAAGGAGTAGAATGAATAATGAGATAAATAAAAAGGATTTGACATGAAGGTAACACATTCAATTGTGACCAGTGCAATAGTCATTGGTATGGCCTTTGGTACCCTAGGATGTAGTGGCGGAGGTGGTGGAAGTTCATCTTCTTCTTCATCAACTACAACTCAAGAGGTAACACAGGGGGAAACATCAGTTGCCGGACTTACCGGTGATACAACAGATGATGGAACAACAAGTTCAATCGCACGTGGTGTTGATACAACGCCTCAGGGGAGTGCAACACTTATTGTTGATGCAAATAAAAATGGACTTTTTGATGATAGTGATGATGTAACATACACTGCACCAGTTATTGGTGGAAAGTTTTCATTTGAAAATATTGTTGTAGATGCAAATAGCTCGTTAGAAACAACAGCACTTTTAACAGTGACTAAGGATGGTTTTGCTCCTTATCATGAAGTACTAAGTTTAAAAAATGGTAGTGCAGTATCTGTTATGGCAAAAATAGATAAACCTGTTTTAACAGAAGTAATAGATCTTTCATCATTAAGTGATGCACAAAGAGCAACTTCATTTGTTCAGTTTGGTACTCGTGATGGAGGAAATGGTTTAGAATCTTTTTCTAAGCTTATGAGCCTTTCTGAATTTAAAGCAATGGCTGATGTCAATTTAGCTCAAGCAGGGACACAGAGTAGTTCGATTATTCCAGTTGGTGCTTTTGCAAGTGATGTTGAGAAAGTAACAGTAGATATGCAATCGTTTAATTCTTCAGACCCTGAAGATTTTGCTGCATTTCCTGGTAAGTTAAGTGGTCATGGAAAAACAACTTCTCGCTCACTTGATTCAGAAGAAACACCTTTAGAATCGGCTGGATTTGATCTTTTAAAATTAACAGATCAAAATGGTGACTTGATAGAATTACAACCTGTAGCAACGTCAAAGTTGAGTGCTCTTTTAGGAGAAGATACAGAAGTATGTGGAGGGATGCAGTGGACACGCTATCTGTATTCTCAAGAAGTTGCAGTTATTCAAAACTGGGGTGATGATGATAATGAAACAGAGGGGTATCAAGTTCCTATCTGGAGTAATGATAATGCAACAGGTTCATGGCAGTATGTCGCTGAAGCTACAGTTATTGACCTCAATGGTTCTAACCCATACTTTAGTGTATGTGTCGATAAAAAATGGGAAGGGTACTTAAATTGTGATTCTGAGATTGCAACAAGTGTACCAAAGCAGATTTGTTTAGTAGCACAAGATCAAGATGGTAATGCAATGAGTAATATTTCTGTACGAAGTCGTAAGGGTGGTAGTTACTCTCGTACTTATACAGATAATGAAGGGCATGGTTATTTAAGTGTTAAAGATAATAACATTACAGGTTGGAATTATTCGTACTCTGGTACTTTAACAGGATGGAGAAGTGTAGATATTGATCCTTCATCATTAAAAACATCTACACAAGATGGTTGTGATTATGATATGAATCTAACTATTGAAAATCCATATACTACACAACTACATGTAAGTGCATTTGCGATGAATGATGATAACAATGAAACACCACTTACATACGCAAGAGTTCTTGTAAGTAATAACACTTATAGTGACTACTATTATAAATATGCATATACTGATGAAAATGGTGAAGCTGTTTTTGATATTAAACCAGATGTGACATATACTGTAACATATAAGGCTGGAACATCAGATGTAAAAGCGGATAGTGTTATTGTTGGAAATGAGCAAAATGATACAACTCGTGAAGTAACTGTTCGTGTAAAAGATGAAAACAAAAAACCAGTTGTTTATGTGAATGCTTATAGCTATAATGTGTCAGAATTAACAAAAACAATGACTTTTACAGTAAGTGCAAGAGATGCAAATAGAGACCCACTTACTTTTAAAGGGTTGAAATTAGATACGACACCTTTGGTTGAGGGGAAAGATTATAACGTTTCTTCAACATATTCATATGATGGTTATTATTATATGAGAGGTGTTTTAAATCTTGATTCAGCTACTTTAAGTAATTTAGGAGCAACACTTGCAGCAAGAGAGAATGCATATACACTTTCGGCTGAGTTTAGTGATGGAAATGTTAATGAATCAGATAGTGATAGTTTTGAAGTAAGAGAGAATAGTGCTCCAGATATTCGTGCACTGTATCTTAAAAATACACAAACAAATCGTTACTATTATAGTAGTGCAACAAATATCCCTGATGGAAATTATACACTGTATGCTTCTGTTTATGACAGAGATGGAGATAGTGTAACAATTACATATGATGTAAGTGGTACGGGTGTTGTTGATAGTGCAACAGAATTATCATTTAATGGTGATTATAGTGTTACTATCAGTGCAACAGATGGTAATAAATCAACTTCTCAAACATATAGTTTTCATGCAGGAAATCATGCACCTATTATTTATAGTTCTGGTTCAAATGATTATTTTGTAAATAGTAATGGAGTGTTCCAACTTTATGCATATGCATATGACAGTGATTATGATGCGTTGAGTGTTATTGCAAAGGCATCAAATGGCAAAGAGTATAATCTGACACGACCTTCAAGTTATGGTGCGTATAGATCAACAGATATTAATATTGCAGATGTTGCAGTGAATGGAACAGCAACGTTTGATATTTATGCTTTTGATGGGGAAGTAAACAGTAGTGTAACTTATGTAGAGGTCAAAGAGAATGCAAATCCAGTAGTTTCTTTAACTGTTTTAACTCAAGATAGCGATCTCTTTACAGGTCAGCCTATCTCTTTTCAATGTAGTGCACAAGATCCAGAAGGAACAGCTCTTTTATATAGTTGGAGTGTTAATGGAAAAGCAGTTTCATCATACACAAATAGATACAGCGCAACATTTTCTTCTTCTGGAACACAAACTGTGAGTTGTCTTGTAAAAGATAGAGATGGTGGTCAAGCAAGTGATAGTGTAAGTGTAACAATCATAGACAAAGGAACAACTTCTCCTGATGATGAGACAACACTTAAAGATATGCTTGCATCAAAAACTGTTTATAGTGCTATTAACAATGATCCAAACACAATGGAGAGTTGGACATTTAATGATGATTTTACACAAGTAACTGTTCAAGAACTTGAAGGTGGCAACGGCAGTGAATCTTTAGAAATTTCTGCGTATGATGCAACAACATTGAGTGTTGTAGAAAAGGGTGGAGAAACAACGTCTATTGAGGTTGTTGATACATTGTCTGATTATGTACTTGTGAGTATTAACGGAGAAGATCCACAGCGTGTTTATTTTAATGAAGATTTAGCAAGAGCATATTTTTTAAGTGCTGAAACATTGGCAAAAGCAGCTATTTCAAGTGATGTAACAGCTTTAATGACACCAAATGTAGATGCAGATGTTGCATCAGCTAAAAATTTAGTAGCACAGCTAAGAGAAGCAAGTGACTCTTTTATAGATGTAACAAATGATATGAATGATTCTACGATAGTAGGTTCTCAATACAGTGCTTTAGTAGATAATATCGCACCAAAAGTAGACACGATAGCGTCTGATTTAAATGAGTCTGTGGCAGCATTTGATATCTGTTTAAGTTCTTTTGCAACAACACTCGAGAGTGATTTCAATACAACGTTAAATGCTTTAGGTGCTCGATTAGATGCTATAGGTACTGTGATAGATGCTCATGAAGATAATAGTGAGTCTTGGGAAGAAACTACAGATGCAGGTGATACACTAAAACATACATATGATAAATCTGGAACAACTGTAACAGAAGTTTATAGCATTAATGATATGAATGTGACAGCTGTTTATGAAGATACAGAAGATGGTATGATAAATAGTGTTGAAGCTACAGGTCTTATTCGCTTAGCAGATGAGGGTTATGATGTAAATATTACGGCACTTACATTTGATGGTAGTGATGCAGACTTTACAATGAATGCAAAACTAACAGGTGACAATGACGCATCTATGGATTTAAAACAATTATCTATGCGCTTTAAAGCGGGAGATATGGCAACACCGTTTGATTATTTTACAGATATTGAAATTACATTAGATGGTACAGTTGTAACTGGTGGTAGAACACTTCAAGGAACATTAACTCTTGATGATAATGACCAGCTTAATAATAAACTAGTAGGTTCAATGCAATGTCTTAAAGATGAACCATCATTTACAGGTTCTGTGAACATCAATATGCCTCTTTCAGCATTAAAAGCAATAGCAAAAGATGATGATGAAAAAATAGATAATGATTGGATGGGCAGTGGACTACTTTTTGAAGCTGAATTTGAAGATGGTTCAAGAAGTTTTATTATAAACTACATTTCTTCTTATGATTATGATGATAATACATCAACATCTTATCACTATTTTACAATGCAAACACAGGCAGATACGAATGTATCGTGTGTAGCTACAGATAACTGGAGTGAAAGTAGTGTTGTACATACTTTTGAGTGTAATGATAATGTGAAAATTTTACCATACATAGGGTATAACAATATTGTAACCATCAATGCACAAGGTGAAGATATGAAAGTATCATCAATTTGGTGGAATTCTATTTATCATGATGCAGAAGATGATGAAGATGATTATTACTCATATGAATTAAATATGTATATCGAAGATGAGGGTGATGCATACTATGATGCAGATACAGACTCGTTTGTTCTTAATGGTGATACACTTGTTGTTGACAGTGTGAATGCAAGAAAAGCACAAAGTTATGAAGATTATGATTTTGATGTTAGTATTCAAGGAACACTTAGTGATGGAGATAAAGTTATTGCAGCAAAAATTGGACTTAACAACATTGCTAGTAGTTTTCAAGCACAACTTTATGCAGCTGATATAAACATTACAGATGGTGATGATGTTTTAAGTGCTCAAAAAATTGCTTATGGTATGAAAAGTAACGATATGAGAACATATCTAGAGTATGACGGATTAAGTGGTAATGAGTACTGGATGTATTATAGTTATGATGAATCAGAATGGATTCGTAGTTATTTTACTTCATATACAATCAACTATGATGATTATGATGAATTTAAAAGCGATGAAACTTCAGATTATATTACTGTAGTTGCAATCGAAAATCTTCATTTAAATGTGACTGATAGTAATGATGACACACTTAAAGTTGATGCAAATATCTCTTATCTTAAAGATGAACAGTTGAGTGTAAATTTTGATGGTGCTTATAGCTATAAAGAGACAAGCTTCTTAGGGCATATCGATGCAAAAGGTGATGATACAAACGATTCACTTACACTAGATGCTTATGTTGATGGTAAAGTAAGTGCAAATGGTTATGAACCTTTCTCACTTGCTTCAGTTGTAACTATTGTAAACAATGATATTACGGCTGATGTACTCTTTACTCGCGGTGAAGACCCTGTATATAAATTAGGTATTGCTATAGATGGTAACTTAGATGCTAATACTTCAGTTCAACTTGCAGATAGTAATGGAGTTTTAGGTACTTATGTTATTCAAGCAGATTCAAATGAATCATTTGGTTTTGTCTTGACAAATAAAGATGGTGATGAATTAGCAAAAGTTGGAGAATCTGAGGCTGGTAACAGTTGGGAGATTCAATACGCTGATGATACTTCAGAAACATTATACTAAAGAGGTTTTTCTCTTTAGTATTATAAGAGATGCTTTGATAGCATCTCTTTTTTTTACAACAACACTTTATAGTGTAGAGTACTACGAGTACGATTTTAGAGATAAAAACAATACTTTCCATATAAGAGGGTTACTTAACCCAAAATCAAACCAACTTAAACTTAATATTTTTGATGATAGCTGGGATTCTATGCCGGTGTATGCAAAAGATAATTATGCTTTTGGTGGTATCTATTTTGATACATACTATATGTTTGATGGATATAAACTAGGTCTATTTGCTGAAGAGAGAGCAACTATCTATTTTAATGATGGTTTTGTAAAAACTCTTTATTATGCAGATAATGATTTTAACACTTTTTTACATATGGATGATATCTATACAAAGGTTGACCCTACATTTTTAAAAGGGGATACAAATGCGTATAAAATTAAGGGAGTCTATTTAGGAAAAGTTTTTCAAATAAAACAACATCATTTTTTAAGTGCAAAATTAAAATTATATGTAGCTGATGATGTTCAAAATCTTTTTATTGAGGGAACAAATACTCAAGAGAGGTTTCAAGGAACTTTAAAATACTATTATTGTGAAGAGAATTATGTTTCTAATCGTACGAGTGATGAAGAAACATCACAAGGGTATGGGTATAGTGTAGACATTGAATATATATACAATAAAGAAAAATTGTATATATATGCAGGGTTGTTAAATGTTGGTGGTGTTATTTATTGGAGTAATATCTCTAAAATGGAGTATACGTTTGATAGTAAGACTATCTATTTAGGTGAAGATGGTTATAATCATCGTAAACCTTTTGGTGTTGGAAAGTACCAAGATAATGTAAGTTATACGCAGTATTTGCCTTTATTTTACAGAGCATCTCTTGATTATGCCCTTTTTGAAAACTTTTCTATTGGAAATAATCTTTCTGGGTATAAGGATGTTGTTTTTAATGAGCCTTACCTCTCTTTTGCTTTGTATAAAAGTCGTTGGAAATTAGGTTACATGTATGAAGCAAAAACAGTAATATTTGGTGCAAATTTCAATCATTTTCAAGTTGAAATTTCTAATAATTTTTCATTTTCACAGCAAGTGATGCAAGCAAAGGTACATATTTGGTTTTAAATCTTTTTTTATTCTTTTTTTCATTAGCTCTTTTTTTAGGATGTTCTCATAGTAGTGATAAATCTACATATAATGATTCTATAGATACTACAAAAAGTTATGCCATTTTAGGTCCTTTAAGTGGTTCTACTCTACAAGTAGTTGATTTAGTAACACACCAAAAACTATTAGAGCTACAAACAATGCAATATAATGGGAATAACTACTATACAACAGGAAGTTTTACATTAGATATTAACAGCTCTTTTGATGATGAGATGTGGGTAGAATGTTCTGTTGAAGGTGGTGAAGATATTGACAGTGATGATAACCTTATTGTTGAAACATCACGTAATTTAGAAGGTAAACTTTATGCTTATATGAAGGTAAAAGATATAAGAGATGCTCCTATTATTATCAATGCTTTGACAACTTTTAGTGTATATATGTATAAAAATGAAACAGAGAATCTTGCATTTGAAGAGTATTTAAATATGTTTGCAAAAAGGGTGTTTCGTAAAAGTATTAATGATGATGAGGTTATAGACTATAGAGATCTGTTTGCCTATATTCCATATAAAGATTATGGTGATATCTTTGTAAATCCACTTTTATATAAACAGTTACTTTCTTACGGTTTTATGAATGCGTTATTAGAAAATCGTGATATCTCATCCTTACTAAAGAGTGATGAAGATGGTGATGGACTCTCATGGGCTGATGAACTACTTTATGGAACAGATATTTCACAACCCGATAGCAATAGTGATGGTATAGAGGATTTAGAAGCATATACACGAGGTTTAGACCCTATTTTGAGGGACAGTGATAAAGATGGATTAGAAGATTATGAAGAGATTTATAACTATTTAACTGATCCATTACTGAGTGACAGTGATAGTGATTATCTTCCCGATGGTGTAGAAGTTTTTGAAGGAGGTAATCCTTTAGATGCAGATGTAGATGGAAATGGTGTTGTAGATGGTTTGGATGGAGATCCTTTTTTTTCACAGCAGTGGTATCTCAAAAGTGAAGGAACTGTTGTTGCAAATACTGCATCAGTTGCAAGTGTTGTTGGGAATGACTTGGATATTTTAGAGTTATATCATCATTATGTAGGTGGTCAAGAACACAAAGTAGTTGTTCAAGTAGTAGATACTGGTGTAGAAAAAGAGCATGAAGATTTAGATGTGAATGAAAACTATTCTTTAAATGCTGTAACACATACACAAGATCCAACGCCAACAACTCCTGTTGCAAGTGATAGTTTAAGAGCTCCTATTGATGTAGGTCATGGAACTGCTGTTGCCGGTATTATTGCAGCTAAAACAAACAATATGTTAGGTGTCAGAGGTATTATACCAAGAGGGGAAATAGCGGGTAGTAATTGGTTAGAAGACCAAACGTTAGAAGAGGTGAAAAAGGTATGGGTTGATATGAGTGAAGATGTTATTGTTTCTAATAACAGTTGGGGTACATATGTTTTTGATGACTTGGCATATGAAACTGTTTTGGAAGAAGCAACACATCTTCGTAATGAAAAGGGGCGTATTTTTGTTTTTGCATCTGGTAATTTTCGTGAAGATTTTGGAAATGCAAATTTATCATACTTAGCTAATAATCCTTATGTTATTACTGTGAGTGCTCTGAATCATCTTGATAAATATGCAACATATTCAAATCCAGGAAGTAATGTTCTTGTGAGTGCTTATGGTGGTGAACATTACTATACAGCACCTACTATCATGACAACATTACTTATGGGTAAATCATTTTATGAAAATGAAATTCCAGATGGAGAAAAAGGGAGTATTACACTTGATGAAGATACGCAAAGAAATTATACGTTTGCTATGAATGGCACAAGTGCAGCAGCTCCTATAGTCAGTGGGATAATTGCCTTAACAATGCAAGCATGTCCAGAGCTCTCTTATAGAGATATGCGTTGGTTAATAGCACATACTGCTAAAAGAGTTGATATAAATAATACAACATGGGTAAAAAATGGTGCTGGTTTATGGCATAGTATAGATTATGGATACGGCAAGATAAACCCTATGAGTATGGTGGAGATGTGTCAATCCAGAGATTTTCAGCCACTTCCTTCACAGGAGACACTCAAGGCATCAGAAAGTTTTAGTCCAGTTTTAATTCCTGATACAAATACAACAATTACAAAAACATTGGAAATAGATAACAATGTAAAAGTAGAATGGGTTTCTCTTTACGTAGAAATAGATCATAAATATGCAGGAGATATAGAGATAGCACTAATCTCACCAAGTGGAACAAAAACAGTGATGATTCAGCCCAATGATTTACTTTATAACGCATATGAAAATGGTTTTAGATTTTCAAGTGTTGCTTTTATAGATGAAGATGCTAAAGGAATATGGCATATTGAAATAACAGATAGACTGCCCAATGATTATGGTTATCTTAAAAAGTTACAATTAGAAATAAAAGGTTATTAAATGAAAATATTTTTTATATTATTTGTTTTTTTGATTACATTAATAGATGCACAAGATTATACACAACTTATGGAACATAAAAAACTACAAAAATTACAGGAGAAAAAAAGCTTACATGTAAGGAATTTAAAAAGTGATAATTTTGAAAAGAATGTAACGATACAGGTTGTTTTTAAAGATAGAAAGAGAACAATTAATTTTGAAAAACACTATCCTTGTATAGAAAAAAAGCAGGTAATGCCTAAGATTATTTTGTTTGAATGTGAAAATATACATTCACTTACTTATTTCATACAGAGTATCAAAAAAGAGAATAATGATGTTTTAGATGTAAGAAAATATCAGAGTTATAAACTACAAACTTTTTAACACTTCCTTTTTATAAGGAAATAAATTCTTTAATTTTCCTAAATTTACCCCCTATATTCTTGTATTTGAGCTTTTATTTGAGTATAATTTCGCTCCCTTAAATAGTTGGGCTAGGATCCAACGAGTTCTTTAGAAGGAAAATTATGGAAAAAATTCGTTTGAAATTGAAAGCTTACGATCATCGTGTACTTGATAGATCAGTAGCATCAATCGTAGAGGCTGTTAAGCGTACTGGAGCTGCAATTCGTGGTCCAATACCTTTACCAACAAAAATTCGTAAATATACAGTTTTAAAGTCTGTTCACGTTAACAAAAAATCTCGTGAGCAATTTGAAATTCGTATGCACGCTAGAATGATAGACATCGTTTCTGCAACGCCAGAAACTGTTGATTCGTTAATGAAACTAGATTTAGCACCGGAAGTGGATGTAGAAGTTCGCTCTATGGACAAATAGGAGTAACAAATGGAATATATTGTTGAAAAAATCGGTATGAGCCGTACTATCACAGTTCCATCTAAACCAGTTACTCTTTTAAGAGTTTTAGATGCGAAAGTGTGTGAAGT
>Ga0256828_1000480_pt1 | contig 26437 bp, 16 predicted proteins | sample CV88metaG_FD_185993 | JGI IMG/M metagenome (GOLD analysis project Ga0256828, IMG submission 185993) | Hydrothermal vent microbial communities from East Pacific Rise, Pacific Ocean - CV88 | ecosystem: Environmental > Aquatic > Marine > Hydrothermal vents | place: Pacific Ocean: East Pacific Rise...
TACAGTTAGACTTTTTTCTATGTCTGTGTAAGTCATACAGTTAGACTTTTTTCTATGTCTGTGTAAGTCATACACCTCTCTCATTATTAAAATCATCAAAATACAAAAATTAAATACTAACAAAGACTATATAATAAAAAATAAAAAGTTTATATATAATAAAATTTAAAAATAAAAAGTTTATATATAATAAAATTTAAAAATAAAAAGTTTATATATAATAAAATTTAAAAATAAAAAGTTTATATATAATAAAATTTAAAAATAAAAAGTTTATATATAATAAAATTTAAAATAAAGGAGTATAGATGTCACAATTATATATTGATCAAATTATCAATAATCCAGATAATCAAATTATTATAGTTAGTGGTGATGGATCACATATATTAATGGGATACATAGATGCAGAATTGACCTTTGGTGGTAGCGCAACATATGATAATAATTCCAATTCAGATATGTTAGAAAAGGCTTCTAAAACATATAACACTGTGAGCTCTGAAATGAATAAACAAGCAAAAACAATTAATCTTGCTGCGTTATCTAAACTTAGCTGGCAGAACTCAGCTATGGATGGTATGTCACTTAATATATTGTTGACAGCAACATCAGCGAATGATAATTTATTGGAAAGAGCAAAAACAATATTTGACTTTATATTGCCGGAAAATGGTGGAAAAACATTGACTCCACCTATGGGATATACCGCTGCAATATCAGAAGATAAGACCATTAATGCTATCACAGTGTATATAGGGGATTGGTTTGAAGGATATGGCTTCGTTATGACCAATGCAAGCTTCACAGTGTCAAAAGAAAAGGTATATGGTGTTGGAAATCAACCACTTTATGTTAGTATTAGTTGTGAATTAATTCCATCTTGGACAATGCACAAAGAAGAAGTTAAATCTATGTTTATTACATAGAATACAAATTAATACAAATTAATACAAATTAATACAAATTAATACAAATTAATACAAATTAATACAAATTAATACAAATTAATACAAATTAATACAATGTAAGAAATGGAGAAAATATGGAGAAATATTATTATAATAAAGAACTAGATATAGATAGATTTAGTTTTGAAAAATTTGTTGAATGGAAAGAAGATACGTGGGATTTATATAATTCATATATGTTAGATGAATTAAAATCTTTACCAGAAAAAGGTTATTACACAGTGTTAGATTTAGAAGGAAGAATTGATCTTATATCATATGATATTTATAAGGACGTAAAATTTTGGTGGTTTTTATTGGAATATAATCAAATAATAGATCAATATGAAATAAAAGCCGGTGATAAATTAAGATTTTTTGATCTCTCTGATTTAGAAACACTTCTTCATAAATTAGTGGTTAAAGAAAATATTAAAAATAATAAAAAATAAAAAATGGTAGGATTAAATGGTAGAATATATAAAAGATCAATATTATTTTTATTTTGATATAGGTGGGGATTGCCATTCACAAGAAGGTGGTGGTCAATTAACATCATTTGTGTTTGAAGAAAATGCTGGTGGTGGTTTGCCTATGTTTGAAATGTCATTCACCACCAGATATATGGATATTCTTCAAAAAATCAATGAAGGATCTAAAATTAATGTAGTTTATGGACCAAAAAAAGAGGAAGTAGATACTATGGTGTTTACTATTCAGAAATATACTATTCAACCATATGGAAAGGACTTGTTATCTATCGCATTAAGTGGATTTATACATAATGAACCATCCAAATGGTTGACTGATACCAAAGTAGAATATTGGGATGATAATTCAATTGAAGTTTTAAAAAAAATATCTGGAAATGGTTGTGTTGCAGCAAAAGTTCAAACACCAATAGTTCCAGGCGATAAAATGGTTTGGATTAGACATAACACACCAAACGTTAAAATATTTCAGGATGTATGGCAACATTCTTGGATATCAGATAAGAATTTTTTTATATATGGTATAAATAGACACAATCAAATGGTTATTGATGATTATATTAATGCTATTTCTAAACCACCCAAGTGGAATATTAATCATACGGACAAATCAGATTCTCATCCATATGCAAACTATATGCATCGATCAAATTTTGGTCTTCTTAATAATATAAGTGGTTATAAGAAAAAAAGATGGGAACATAATGTAGAAGATGGGTCATTTAAAGAAACAACTACCCCAGATAAAAAGGTTTTATTATCTAGTAGTTCAAAATTAAACATTACTAGTAATGAACCAAACCATCAAAGAAAAATGGTATCAGAAAATGAAAATCATCATAAAAATTATTGGACAGCATATTTTAATAATTATTCAAAAACCGCTATATATAGTTCTAGTGAAGTAATAGTACATTTAGATCATAAATATAAACCATACGAGTTATTTGATACTGTAGAATATACAGATTTACCAATTCTAGATGTTAATACACACAAACAAGATAGAATTCAAGCTAATTTAAGTGGAATATTTATTATTACTGGTATTAGTCATTATATTAATAATAAAACATATGGGTGCACATTAAAATTAACAAGGGAAACACTAAATAATCAAGTTGGTAATTTGATTTAATAGATTACATAAAGATTGTTTCAATGGAATAATAAAAGGAATATTAAATGTTAAATAACTTATTAGAAAGTTTTAAAAAAGAAGAACTTCTTCAAACAATATTGGTTGGGGAAGTAGTGGATAATAAAGATCCTAAGCAAATTGGGAGATGTCGCATAAAAATAAATGGGATTAATGACACATTGCCTATAGATAAATTACCGTGGACTGTACAAATGTTTCCGAATGGAACTGGGCAGGAAACTGATCCAGATAATATTCAAAACTATTCTAGTGCTAATATTCCTTTAAGAGATTCTATACCAAATTGGAAAATACCAGCTATTGGTACTATGGTTGTAGTAATTTTTCCAGATAATGATATTTATAGCAGTTTTTATATTGGTGAATTAATGTATGAACCATTAGATAAGGGTCCTCTTTTAGAAGATTATCCAGAAACTTGGGGTAATATAGATAAAACTAATAATAGATTTTGGGTTAATATGATTAAAGGAACTGTTAATTTTCATCATTTTACTGAGACTTGGTTTCGTATTGATAAAAATGGAACTATTAATTGGTATGGGGTTGAGGACTTAAATATAACTATAGAAGATAATTGTAAAATTCATATTATTGGAATGCAGAATGAAAATATAGATAAAGAATATAATTTAACAGTTGGAGATAACTTTAACACTAAAGTTAACAAAAATACCAGTTTAAAAATTGGTGAAAATTATAAAATCGATGTTGCAAAAAATACTGATTTTAAAACTGGTAGTAATTATAATGTTAACGTTGGCCAAAGTACCACATTTAATACAGGACAATCATATAATCACACTGCAGGAAGTTCGATAAATTTAAAAGCACCAATTATTAATTTAAATTAGGAGTATATATGTCAGTATATAGTGATATAAACCAGTATAATACAACAGAAGAGAATTTATTATTTGATATAGATTCTATATATCAAAGTATAGATAATATCATCCTGACTCCTAAAAATCAAAGATTATTTTTACCTGAATTTGGGATGAATGCTATTAATTTTGTATTTGATCCAATGGATAGAAGTACTCTTTATAGAATGAAAACCGAATTAATTAATGCTGTATCTATATGGGAACCAAGAATAACTTTAAATAGACAAATGAGCACAGTTATCGGATCTCCAAATAATCATGGTGTTCAATTAAATTTAGTATTTAAAATTAATGGAATAAATGAACAACAATATGTATATTCAAGAGAACTTTCTAAAAATTCATTAGGACAATATTATGCTGTTTAGTAAAGATAAATTAACACCTTCAGAGGTTATTAAAGAAAATCAAGATTATATAAAAAGTCTTGGGGAATTTGTTGGTTGGCAAGACTTTTTTGAAGGTGGTGCCGGTCAAACTATATTAGAATTAATAAGTGGTGCTCAATCTATTAATACTCATCACGAAGTTATGAGGGTTAGAGAGGGATCATTGCAGCATGCAAAATTAGATTCAAGTATTACCGAATTAGCGGTCAATAAAGGAGTATATAGACCGACTGGAAAGGCTTACACTATAAGTATTAAGTTTATGAGCGAACTTGGCATAAACGTCAGATATGGAGAGTTGTTAGGAACATATGGTGATCAAAATATTTATTCTTTAGAAAATAAAATTATATATAAAGGATCTAATATATTAGATATAACTATTGGGATTGTAAAGACAGAAGAGTATGAAATAGACTATGATGGAAATTTTTATACATTTGATGCACCTTTGGAAAATGAAATCTTGGGTGACCATTTTGAAAAAATGACCATAAATGGAGATGATGTGGTTGTTTCTTCGCACCAGATGAATTTATATCATAAAGATTTAAAGAATTCAATTATTAGAATTCCTTATGCTAATACAGTAAGATTTGTCTTTGGTGATGGGGTTATTGGTCAAAAAACTCAAAGGGGTGATAAAATTATATATAAATATCTAAGCTATAGTAATGCCGTTACACAACAATTAAAACCATCAGATCTTAGTTTTTTAAATAATTCAGTATTTCAATCAATAAGTATAACTATTAAAAGACAAGCAACAAAATATTTAGATAAAGAAATCTTAAGAAGAGTTGCCTTAAGAAGCACTATAGATGGTAGATGGGTTCAACCTTTAGATTATGAAAATGGTATTTTAAAAGAATATGGTGAATATTTATATGATGCTAAGGTAGTTGATTCGTATCCAGGCGAAAAAATATATATTTTACCTAAACCACAAAATTATACATCGTATTTAGAAAGAGAAATATTTATTCTAATAGAAAACAAAAGAACTAATGCCACTAAAATAGATACAGTTTGGATAGACCCATTAGATGAAAACAATTATTATAATTTTACATTTAAATTACAATATATGGGTATGGATAGTAATGAAACTATTAAGGAAAAAATACAAATATTAAAGGATATATTAGAAAAGGATTTATTTACATCCACATCTTATATAAAAAGCACCGATTTGGCAGTTGAATTAACAAAATTATTAGAAAAAGGAAAAATGTATTCAATAGATGATGAAATAGTTGAAATTGAAGAATTTAAATTTATTAATAATATAAATATAGAATATACTATATTATAGGGGGTATAAATGAAAAATTGTTTGCTTCATTTATTGCCAACTAATTTACAAAAACTTGATATTTATAAAAAAATTAATTCTATTTATTGTAGAGATAAAGATTATACAGATCAGGATATAAAAGATTATTTAGAGCGATCTAATACAAACATTGCTATTAGATCCGGATTAAAGGTAGAAAGAGTTCTGCTTGATTGGTATAGTAGAACAGAATGGGAAGAAACTAATCAGGCAACATGGGATGTTCCGGTTAAATTAGAATCTAATATAAAAACTGGTGGAATTATGATGAGTTCCACCACAAATGATGTATATAAAGCATTAATAAATTCTAGAAATGAAGAATTTAATCCAGAAGGTTTTAAATATTGGAGACATATGTTAGATCCTTATATTGGAACTAATTTAATTCAAAGAAAAATATTAGAAATTCTTGGCATTGAAGGTGATTATTTCAAATATGAATTTGATACTCTTCAATTTTATATTGGTAAAAATCAAAAACACGCATTTATAAAAGATAATAAATTTGAGTTTGAATATTCATCACAAGAAATATACAATCATTTTTTAACTAAAGATTACATATTAGTAAAAGCACATTATTATGATGGTACTAAAGAAAACCACGAAATTGAAAATATTTTAAGAATATATAAAGATGGACATGTAATATCTAGAAATATATTTATTGGAAACGTAGAATTAGATCCGATTAATTTTGATAATTTGTTAGATAGCGAAACTTACATATTTAGAGGAATATCAAATTTAAATGAAAGACCATATACACAAGAAAGTGGTGTAATTGATTGGTATCAAAATTCATTTCCAGTTAATACATACGATATTCTTTTAAAAGAATATCCTGGTGATTTAAAAGCAAGAGCATTAATACAAGCATCCTTAGAATTTAAAAATATTGAATCTAAATTGACCACAATTAAAGATGTTAATTGCCCAAGTAGATTAGTTTTATCTGATGGTATGAAACTTAATAATGATAAATTATCAGATATGTATGGTAATGATTTTATGGGGGTTAAGCTTTGCTTCCAAAGATATAATTCATATTATATTTCATTTGAAAAAGATTATAAACACACAGAATTAGTTAATAGCGAAACATCTAAAATTGTTCTAACTTGGTGTGTTCCAACTCTTTCTGATAATATTTACTTAGATAATGGAATAAATAAAGAATATTTAGATTCATTACCAGATGATGAAAAAGATGAAATTCTTAAAATATTTAGAAATACTAAAGATTTATGTTTTGATGCTAGATTTAGAACATATGAATCTAGAAGAGAAAATTATATTCAATTATTACCAGCATATAATTTTGATCCTTCACAATGGAGTGCTTCAGGCACTTGGGAAGATATGTTTAACTGGAAATCAGTTATTATTGATAAATTAGTAAATAAATATATTGGTTATGAAGAAAAATCTGAATGGGATGATAATAATTGGATAAATAATTTAAACTGGGAAGGAAGTTTTTATAATTATCATTATAATAAACCATATATTGGTCCACAACCACCAATAGGTTCTAGAATAGATTGGGGCTGGCCTGACAGATCAATAAATAAATATCCTTTATCAGCAAAAGATAAAACTAGTTTATATAAGATTAAAGTTAACAAAAAATTCAGTTGTGATATACCAGAAGGTTATGGTAGAATCATGGATGGTAAATACGTTGTAGTTGATGGAAATATATCATCTGAATGTAGTGTAATGGATGGTAATAATTTATATGAAAATAGAGAATACCAACCTTATATAGATAATGAAGATAAAAATATATTAATTTCTAGAGATGGAATGTTAAGTGAAGAATGGTACTTAAGTGGTGATTGTTCTACTTCAAGACCTTGTGCTGATAATAATTTCCATTCATCTATTATTAATATTGGTAAACACGAAGTTTTTGGAAGACATAGTTTAGAAGTTGTTTATGGCGAAGAAAATATAGTAGTTGGTAATATGTTATTATCACAAGATAATATATTAAGCGATGAACGATGGTTAAGTGGTGATGTAGTTGATTCTGTTAGACCAATTATTGATACTAGATATAGAACTAAATTATTAAGAATTATAAGTGGTGCTATTTATGCTAAACATGAAAGCGAATTTGTAGCTTCTACATCAAATGTTGAAGATAGAGATATCTTATTATCACAAGATAGTATATTCGGTGATAATTTCTTCTTAAGTGGAAGATTGAATAATATTTATATTAAAGAAAATATAAAAAGAGTTTATACATCAGAATTTGAATATACAATATATGGTGGAAATACTAGATCAGAATTGGTTCATAAATCATTAACTATTGATGAAAGTTGGGATTCTACAACATATTGGAATAAAAATACTTATTGGTTTAATAATGAAATATATAAAAATAATATCCTTTCAGTAGATAGTCAATTTAGTTTTGGTAATTTAAGTGGTGATATATATCCTGGTGGTTATTATAGAGAATTTAAACATGATAGTATAATAGATATTAAAATAGATATTAAATCATTAAATTCACAATTTATAGAACGTATAAATTTATCTGATGATAATATAACAGATAATAGTTTATTACTTTCAAAAGATTCACAATTAGCTTATAATCAATTAAGTGGTGATGAATATGAAGATAATGAAATAAGAAATTATTTTCACCAAAAAATTCTTATAGGAGCTGAAATTGAGATATTTAGTAGACATACAGAGTTTTTAGAAACTCCATTTTTAGAACCGGCTGATGGAAACGAGGAAAATTCTAACGTGCAACTATCTAATGATGGTGGTACTGGATATAATAATATAAGTGGTACTGAATCTGAATAAGTACCACTCATAATTAATTAAATAAAAATATTAAGGAGAAAACATGATTTTAAGCGAAACCGGACATGTTGCATTATCTGAATCAATGTATTCAAAAAATTATATGTTGGCTTGGGGAACATTACCTGAAGATCAAGAATGGACTACAAACCCACCTTCAGAAGACCCAGCAAAAACAATATTAGAAGATGAGGTTGGTAGAATAAAACCACTAGCAAAAGAATATGTTTATTTAGATAACGCAGGTGTGTTAGAAATTGGTGGACAGAAATGGACTATTTCTGATGTTCCAACTAAATATATATATTTTAAATTTACTTTTGATCAATTGAATAATAGTTCTGATAAAATATATCAACTTGGATTATTTACTGATACTGTTCCAGTTGATGCATCAGCATCAGAAGATTATCTTTTACCTAATCAGATTGATGATCCAGGTAAATTGGTAATGTATGAAAACCAAGTAGTATTATATAGAAATACAGCAACAAGAGAAACTTACGAATACGTAATAACATTCTAATAACATTCTAAAAAGGAGAACAATATGGGATACAATATTCAGCTAGGACGTTATTACAGTCGTTTTAGTCAATATACAGAATATGCAGATTATAAAAAGCTTTTATTTCGTGCTGGTGATGCGCTTCAAAGTGCTGAAGTAAATGAAATACAAGATACATTACATGCAGAAACAACAACCTTTGCTAATAAATTTTTAGCTAATGGTGAAATGTTAGAGGGTGGTGATGTTTTAGTAACCAGATCTAACAAGACAGAAACAGATGGTATAATTACATATGATTTTAAATATGCTTGTAATTCCGGTGTTGCTTATGTTAGCACCTATTTTTTAAACATTCCAGCATTAGATTTATTTATGAACAATACCGAGCAGGTAGATGCTAATGGGTCATTGGGGATCATAGTTAAATATGAAGAAGTTACTGATTCAGAGGATATCACATTAAGAGATCCAGCAATTGAAACGAGAAACTACCAACAACCTGGTGCAGCAAGATTAAAAGTTACTGGTAAATGGTCTTTAGAATCTGATTTCGTTGATGATGGAACTAATGAATTTATTCCTTTATTTTCAATTGAACATGGTGAAATTAAATCTATTATTGGAACAGTTAAGTGGGATGATGCAATGGTTGACATCTCAGCTAAATATGATAGAAATGCAAATGGAAATTATGTTGTTGAGGGTTATGAGGCTTCATATCTGAAGAAAGAAAACAATAATAATCTTGGTGGTTTTATTTGTAATATTGCTGATGGTTCGGCTAATGTTTATGGTTATAATTATGAAAATGAAATATCACAAACGTTAACTTTAGCACCTTTAGTTGATTTTGAATTAAAACAATCAGAACCATTTACATTTACTGAAGATAAATATTATACACCACGTCATATGCCAGTAAGAAAGGTAATGAGAATAAGTGGTCAAAAAAGAATTAATAATGAAATGATTACTCATGGTTCATTTAGTGGGGCTAGTGATGAAATTGGAAATGGAACACCATTAACACAACCAATTATTAAAATATTTACTGTAAATGATCAATCAGATGGTAGTGGTAGAGAATATGTTCAAGGTGTTGACTTTACACAAAGTGGTGATTCTATTGCTTGGGTACCTGCAGGTTCTGATACTCCAGTAACTGATTCGCACCCAGATGGTGAAACATATGAACCACAACCTGGCGCAACATATTTTGTGAGTTATAATTATCAACATACATTATCAGTTGGAGATTTAGAAGCTACAGCTACTGTATCTGGAACATCAGGTTTTATTAATGGCGATTTACATTCTATTTATTTAGAAGGTTATGATCCATCAACTACGGTTAGTGTTGATTATGATTTTGTTCTTCAAAGAAGTGATGCTATTTATTTAAATGCAAAAGGTAAACTTGGTTCAATTAAAGGTATTCCTAAAGAAGATGATCCTCGTACACCATCAATTGATAATAAAGGAACTATTCTTTCATTAGCTAGCGTATTATTAGGTGCAGATTTTGATCCAATAGTTACACAAGATAAACAACGTGTTTTCAAAATGGCAGATATTCAGATGTTGCTTGAAGCTATTAGAGATAATGAATATAATATTAGTAGATTAGCTCTTACAAATAACTTAAAAGAAAATCAACCAAGTGCTGTATTTAATAATACATTTTTAGATGATTTTGCTGATGATGATTTAAGAGATAAAGGTTATACTGATGGTGAACAAAATGCCTTAACAGTTGATGGAAACCTCGTTTTAGATATTAATTGGAATAATATCCAGGTTGATATTCCAGTTCATGCTGAACAAGATGCAATTGAAATTCCTAGTACATTTACTGGAACTATATTACAACAGCGTTATTATACAAGAACCAGAAAAATTAATGCATATTTATTCCAAGCAGCACCAGAAGCAAAATTAAGCATTACTCCTAAGATTTATAGATGGGTTTCTAAAACAAACTATACAACATATGTGAGATCAGTACAAACTAGTACACGTAATATTTGGACAACCAGATGGGGTTGGTGGGGATGGAGAAGAACTACTACATCTGTGAGTAGACAAGTTTTAGGTTCTTCAAAAAGAAGATCTAGTTCTATTAGCACATCAAGAACACCAGAAATTATTCCAAGAATTAATATTAGATTAAGTAGTGAAGATCAAGATTTTAATAGTGGCGAATTAGTAGATATTTTCTTTGCTGATACATTTGTTAAATCTATGACAGCTGATTCTAATGGTAAAATTAATGATACATTCCAAATTCCAAGTAATCAATTCAGTGGAATGAAAGAAGTTAGTGTAAAAGGTAAAGAAAGTGGTGTAACTGGTAATACTTTATTCCAAGCACAACCACTAGTTAGAAATATACATACAACTATTACTTCTTGGTGGAGATGGGTTGTTCGTCGTCAAACATATATCTGGTGGTGGAGAGATCCAGTTGCACAGTCATTTGTTATTAAAGAGACTTCAGCGATTGATTCAATTAGTGTTTATTTTGATGTTTTACCAACAACAAATACTTCTGTTGTAATTACAGAAACTACAGCTGGTATGCCTGATAAAACTAAAGCAGTTGGTTCAGTAACATTAACACCTGCAGAATTAAGATTAGCTGGTTCAAATAATACAGCTACAGATTTTGTTTTCAAAACAAAACCAACTTTAATTAAAGATACAGAATATGCATTTATTGTTATTTGTGATGATGCTATCGGTACTGTTAGATGTGCAACATTAGGTGAAAGAGATAAATCTGGATCAGGTAGATGGTTAACTTCACAAGCTTATTCAGTTGGTGCAATGTTCACATCATCAAATAACTCGGCTTGGACACCAATTCAAAAAGATGATATGCAATTTAAAATCAATACTTGTAATTATAATGCTGAATATAAAGTTGAAACTCCAGTTATTACAGGTGTTAGCAACGCAACAGATCTTATGGTTCTCGCAAATGCGAAAATTGAAGAAGGTACAGCAGTTGAATATAAAGTTACTTTATTAGATAGAGCTTTAAATAATGAATTCCTAGTTAATAGCTATTCACAATTTCCATTAACTACTTTATATAGCGGTGATGTTAAAATTGAAGCAACATTAAAATCAACTGGTGATTATAGTCCTAAATTAGATCCTTCTATTCAGTTAAGTGTTGGTAAAACAGAAAGAACTTCTACATATGTATCAAGATCATTTGATTTCGATGAAGAAGGTACAATAGTTGATGTTTATTTAGATATGTATAAACCATCTAATACAAATATCAGTGTATTTTATCAATCACATGAAGGTGATTCACATGCATCAGATGTATGGGTTTCTATTCCAGCTTCAGAAACAGCTAAACAACTTGGTGGAGGTTGGGTAGAACAACATTACACAATAACAGATATTTCTGAGCCAACAAATGCTGCCGGTAATCCTAGTGGTAGAACTAGAATTAAAATAGTATTAACTACTACAAATGATTCAGACCGTCCAGTAGCTGGTAACCTTAGAACTACAATTCAAAAATTATAAGGAGTTTAAATGCCAGTAATTTCAACACCAAATAGATTATATCCGTTCCCAGAAACGGATATAAATCTTGAGGCTTCCAATGGATACTTAAGAACTAGTATTTTTAATATAGATGCAGACATACAAGTTCTTTTTAATGATAAAGCAGATTTAGGTGTTTCTTATACTAGAGAGGAATCAGATCAAAAGTTAATTGATTATGATAATCAACTAGATATTTATGGTGAATATACAACAGGTGATGTGTTAGGTACTACTGAATTATATTTAAAAACTGACACATTTGCAACTCCAGGTTTTTATTCTAAAGTTAATGTTAATAATAAAGGATTAGTAGTTGGTTATTCTGTTTTAATAAAGAATGATGTGACAGATTTCAATGAGAGTGATTATGTTCACTCAGCAGGGACAGAAACTATCGGTGGTTTAAAAACATTTACCGGTGAAACAACATTTACATCTAAAGTTAATTTAGATGGTGGCGCTGATATAAACACAGAAGATTTATTTGACGATGATTCAAACACTTCATATGATAGGGGGTGGTCAGCAAATAAAATTTATAATAAAGTTAATGAATATGTTCCTTTAACTAGTTATAATGATTCAGACGTTCTTTCAAAATTATTGAATGTTGATGGTGTTGGAAGTGGTTTAGATGCAGAACTTTTATATGGTAATCAATATGATTACTATTTGGATTGGACTAATTTTTTAAATACACCAACTTCATTAATTGAGTATAATATTACAGCTGATGATATAAAACAAACATATGAAAGTAATTCAGATACTAATGCTTATACTGATTATGATAAATCTAAAGTTGATAATTTACCAAATGATACTAACACTCAATTAGAAAATATAAATACTATATTAACTTCTGATGATTCAACACTAGATGAATTGCAAGAAATTGTTGATTATATTAAAACAAATAAAGAAGATCTTCAAAATTTATCATTAGATAATATTGCTGAAACAGATGATTATAAATTATATACAGCTACTGAGAAAACAAAATTATATAATATAGAAGAAAATGCTACTGCAGATCAAACAGCAGAAGAAATAAAATCTTTATATGAATCATTAGATGATACTAATGCATATACTGATGCTGATAAAACTAAAGTTTCTGAATCGGCTATAACAACGGCTAAAAATGATTATACTGTTAGTCAATACTTTAAGGTTGACAACAAAAAATCAACTGATATAGATACTATAACATTCGATATATCCGGTATGTCTGATGGTAGTGCAGATATCACAATTGATTCTATTACTGAGGGCACATCTGCTGACCTTGTTGGAAAAATAATCACTATTGATGGTATAGGAATGTTTGAAGCTTTAAGTGAAGATGCCGGTGTGGTAACTTTAGATGAGGCTTTGAGTAATCCAGATGAAACCGGAACTGGTTATTTAAGAATCATGGAAATAGATTTTAATATAGCTAATAATTTTCATATTGATTTAGATGAAGCAGTTAATGTTCGCGCGATTAACTTTCAAAATGGTCAAAATGGTACTATTTTATTATTGGAAGATTCAAATGGATGGAAAGCAAAAATTATAGATGAAAATATATTATTTCCTAGCACACCAGTTTATGATTATGCTGCTGGTAAATCTAACGTAATACAATACACCATACTTAATAATAAAGCTTACAGCAATATTTTAACATATTAAAAATATTGATTTAAAAATATTGATTTAAAAATATTGGGAAATTTATCCTGATATTTTTAATCAATTATTGCAAAATCTTATAAACCTTCAAACCTTTTATAAACTCCCACAACCCACAAACCTTAATACTACATTTCAAATCTAATTAAAAATTCTAAATAATTAACTTAAATATATCAAAAGCAACAAATTTTAAACTCAGGGGTAATTAATGATTACTAAAAATTTTGAATGGAGAACTCCAAATAGAGATGATACCCTAAATAATTCTAAATATATTCTTATTGATTTATATAATAAAATTGATGAAGATATTTATGAACAAAGAAAAAAATTAAATGAAATAGATGAAAAGATTGGTATTTATTATAAAAAAACAGAAAATGATATTAAATTAATACAACCATCTACTTATGAGGGTTATGATTTAGTTTTTAAATCCAAATATTCTAAATTAATGTTTTCAGACAGTTATGATATTTATGGAACACAATCTATATTATATTTATACATAAATGATTTAGAAAATGGACTAATATATTCGTATGAATTAAATTCTGAAGATACATCTAATGGATTTGAATTAGAATTAGATACCACATTATTTGGTGAAAATATAGAATTAAAATGGTTTAATCAAACAGAAAATGCAACTTCTAATTTAAATTTTAAAAATATTAGATTGACATCTGATATTAACAAAACCTCCGATTTTAATGTTGAATATGATAATTTAATATTAACTTACGAGTATGTTAGATGGTTTGGTGAAGTAAATATTGAAATTGATACAGATGCCGAATATAATACAATAATAAATGATGGTGACAGTAAATGTCATTTTAAAGAAAACCCAACTTTTATTAAAATAACATTTACTGATAATAATGGAAAATTTGTTAAATATTTAGATATTAATAATAATAAAAAATGGGTATATATTAATACGAAAATTAAACTAATAGGGTATAATGAAAGGGATATATCATTATACCCAGAAAGTGCTGAATTTATTAGAAATGAAGATGGAACATTTATTGTAGATAATTATGAATATATTATTGCTAGTGGTGAAAAAATATTACCACCACCAAGACAAATATTAGAATTTTCTTCATGGAAAGATTCTAAAGGGCATTATGCATATATTGCCTTCAATAATAAATATAATAAAGTTTGGTGTAATGGAGAGGAAATTAAATTATATGACTCAGATGAATCACCACCATCAGGTGAGAAATGTTTTAAAGATGTGTATGAATTTCAAATGGAAAAATTTCAAATGGATTTTATTATATATGAAATCTTAAATTCAACCCAAGATGATATATTTACTGTGGAGTTTTCGCCAGATTATATAATTTGGAATGGATCATATTCGTCGAACACAATTATTCATAAATTTCCTGAATATGATACATATTTTTTAGGACTTGATTATTGTGAAAATTTAACTATAAACGATCGATTAACCTTTAGTGATAAATTAAAAAATAATTTAATAACACCATGCTCTATTGGAGGTTTATTTGAGGGCACCAATCTCCAAAATCCAATAAATATTAGTGATTCTGATCAATCAATATTTATTGACACTTCTAATGTAACAGATATGAGTTATATGTTTTATAACTGTATTAATTTTAACCAACCTATTAATTTTGATACTTCTAAAGTTAAAGATATGAGTTCTATGTTTTATGAATGTCATAATTTTAATCAACCTATTAATTTTGATACTTCTAAAGTCGAGGATATGAATTCGATGTTTTATGACTGTATTAATTTTAACCAACCTATTAATTTTGATACTTCTAATGTTAAAGATATGAATTCGATGTTTTATGACTGTCATAATTTTAATCAACCTATTAATTTTTCTGATACTTCTAAAGTCGAGGATATGAGGTTGATGTTTTATGAATGTTATGTATTTAATCAACCTATTAATTTTTCTGATACTTCTAAAGTCGAGGATATGAGTTTGATGTTTTATAGTTGTCGTAATTTTAATCAAGATCTCGAAAGTTGGGATACTTCTAACGTAACAAAAATGGATTCTATGTTTCAAGATTGTCATACTTTTAATCAACCTCTAAATTGGGATACTTCTAAAGTTAAAGATATGAGTTCTATGTTTTATAGTTGTTATACTTTTAATCAACCTCTAAATTGGGATACATCTAAAGTTACAAATATGAGTTATTTGTTTTTTAGATGTTATACTTTTAATCAACCTCTAAATTGGGATACTTCTAAAGTCGATGATATGAGAAATATGTTTGGATATTGTCATACTTTTAATCAACCTCTAAATTGGGATACTTCTAAAGTCGATGATATGAGTTATTTGTTTTATGAATGTGATAAATTTAACCAACCTCTAAATTGGGATACTTCTAAAGTCGAGGATATGAATCATATGTTTTATGACTGTATTAATTTTAACCAACCTCTAAATTGGGATACTTCTAAAGTCGATGATATGAATCATATGTTTTATGGATGTCATGATTTTAATCAACCTTTAAATTGGAATACTTCTGAAGTAATAAATATGGATTCGATGTTTTATAATTGTTATAATTTTAATCAAGATCTCGAAAGTTGGGATACTTCTAACGTCGATGATATGTATTCAATGTTTTATGGATGTGAAAATTTTAATCAAGATCTAGAAAGTTGGGATACTTCTAACGTCGATAATATGAATCATATGTTTGATGGTTCTGCTCAAGATCCTCTACCAAGTTGGTATTTAATAAAATAAAATAATTAAATTATATAAAAGGACAATATATGATAGATGAAATCAATGCAAGCATAGACAATCAATTATTGACACCAAACTATAAATGGTATAATATAGATAGATCTTTAAAAATAACGCCATATTTATATGAAAATCTAATGAATAATATTGAAAAGGAATTAAATTTATTATTAAAGAAAGTTAATGATGATAAAAGAAGAATTGAATTACTTGATGAATATTATAAAAATTCATCAAGTTTTCCAACATTTAAAATTTTTATTGATGATTTAGATATAACAGATAATACATTTGGTGTAGATAGTGTAGATAGTGTAGATAGTGTAGATAGTGTAGATAGTGTAGATTTATTGATTAAAAATCAACAAAAAATAAAGGTTATAAATTTAAACAATTTAATTGTTGTAAATTATCAAAAAATAATATTTTATAACGATGATAATAATGTTTATGAATATAATTTTGATGAAGCAGTCATATTTAGTGATATTTTTAATATTTTTGAAGAAAATAATATTAATTTAACACAAATAAATAATATTAAAATTATTATAAATACTAATTATGGTATATTTGAATATAAATATAATTTATCATTTTATGATTATAGTAATTTTTATTTAAATTTAAAACCACTAAGTGAGTATTATATAGATGATGTAAAAATTCCTTTAGAAACAAATATAATAGAAAATATAGAAAATGGTGATGATGGTATAAATATTGAAGATGTTAAATTATCTATTTTTGAAGATTCTGTAAATACCACATCTGAATCTAAAACAGAAAAAAATTATACAATACAAGTAGATAAAACAATTGATAAATATGTTATTAAAACCGAAACAGTAATTAATGGTGATGTTACTTCTGTTTCTGAAATAACCTATACTAAAGATGAATTTTATGATGTAGTGATGAAATTGGTTCGAGACACTGAAGTCAAAAACAATCTCGAAAATTTTAGTTATAGGAATAATGTATGATAACAGATTCAAATATTAATAACACAGATATAATTACTGATTTTTTAATATCTGACATAGAAGATAAATATACTTATGTATTTACAACAACAGAAAAAAGTTTTGTTTATGAAACCGAGGATGAAATTTCCATAAATTTAACTGAAGATGAAGATCTTGGGTTTAAAGATAAATTATTAAACCTTAGTGATTACTTTAATAAATCAGTGGTGATGCAGAATCTTCTTAGTGGTAGCAAATATTTTGTAAAATTAGAATACAAATATCATACCAATAATATTTCTCATCAATATGAATTAAATCTTAAACATAATTTTTTAGAAATTGATTACAATCAACCTTTAAGATTTGAAGATCCAATAAATCAACCATTTTTAAATAATGAAATTGAATTAAATGATCCAATCCAACAAGCTATTGATTCTGGTTTAAAATATTTTTGGTGGAATATTAATTCCAGAGTTTTTTTATATTATAATCCATCATTATTGATAAAAGGTGATTATGATGAAAATTCATCAAATAATTTTTCATTTAAACTAAAAACTGGTGGTGTATTTAATGCTGAACTACCAGATAATGCTGTTATAGTAGCAGATGATTCTTCTGTTTATACAAAACAGGATTTAATAGATAGTGGTGGAATAAAAGAAGTTGATTTAGGAAATAAAGCAATATATATTTATTTCGGTGGCAAAAAATGGATTAGACATATGACAGATGTTAATGAAATCATAAATTGGGGTTCAGCATTTAATGATATGTCGTTTATGTTTAATCATTTTGAAAACGATGAAATAATCATAGATTCATTAATCACTAAAATTCCTGAATTCCAACCAAATTTTTTATTTGGGTGTAAACTTGAATATTTATTTGCTGGTATGAATGTTAGTTTGCCGGATTTATATTGGCCGGCGTTTGGGGTAACATCTACTAAGGGTATGTTTGCATACAATACTACCGGTGGAGTCAGATTTATCTTTGATGGGGAATTTGAAACCATAGCATTAGAAGATACATCATTCATGTTTTATAAAAATAAAGTAATGCATGATGATATACATATGAATACCAAACATGTTAAAAATATGGAATCTATGTTTGAACAATCTAGTTCAGCTGATTCTATGGAACCACTCGATATTGATTTTTCTAGTGCGATTTCAACTAAAAAAATGTTTAAGGATTCTGGTTTTACTTCTGCATCTGGAACACCATTGGATATTGATGCCCCAAATGTTATTGATGCATCATATATGTTTGAAAATGCAGTGATTGATGGATTTAATTTAATAAATTTTAAAAAAGCAGAAACATTTGAAGGTATGTTTAAAGGTTGTAGATTAGAGATGAATAATCAAACTGATTATGTATGGGAAACACCAAATTTAAAAAATACTTCATATATGTTTTCTGATATTGTTTACAAAAATAACATCTCATTTAGATTTGATACAGATATTGTTGAAGATATGAGTTATATGTATAATAACAATAATGTATATGATAATGATATAGCTGATTTTAATATTTCTAATATCAAAAATATGGAAGGTATGTTTATGCATACAATGGTTGGAGATATAGATACAACAAATTGGGATACAAGTAAACTAACTAATACATCATATATGTTTAAAGATTCTAATGTAAATGGTGTTACTTTATATACACCACGTGTTATTAATATGGAGCATATGTTTGATTCAGCAGAACTTGGTTCAAATATTATAAATTTAAATTATAATAATGTAGAAAATACAAATAATATGTTTAGGATGGTGCATTATTATGAACATGATTTAGATATATATGCACCAAAGCTAACCAATGCTGAAAGTATGTTTGAAAATTTTATTAGTGTTAATAAACTTTTATTGAATTTTCCTATCATAGAAAATGCATCAAAAATGTTTAAAGATTCTACTTTAGATGAAGAGCCAACTTTGGATAATAACGGAAATATATATCCAAATATAAAAATAAATAATGCAAAAGATATATCAATGTTGTATCAAAATTCTAATATACAAGGATTTTCTGATTCAAACGAACATAATATTAAATTTTATTTTCCTAGAGCGGAGAATTTATCATCAATGCTTGCATATACTAATATAACACATCCAATAATTATCAAAGCAAACAATGCAAAAGATGTTAGTTCTATGTTTGCAAATTGTGAAAATTTTAATCAAACTGTAGATTTTGATACTTCTAATGTCGAGGATATGAGTTCGATGTTTTATAAATGCCATCGTTTTAATCGAGTTGTAGATTTTGATACTTCTAATGTTAAAGATATGAATTCGATGTTTTATGAATGTTATTATTTTATTCAACCTGTTAATTTTGATACTTCTAAAGTCGAGGATATGAATTCAATGTTTTATGAATGTGGTGATTTTAATCAAGCTATTAATTTTGATACTTCTAACGTTAAAGATATGAGTTATATGTTTTATAAATGTCATCAATTTATTCAAGCTGTAGATTTTGATACTTCTAACGTTAAAGATATGAGTTCGATGTTTTATGATTGTAGTATGTTTAATCAAGCTGTGGATTTTGATACTTCTAAAGTCAAGGATATGAATCGTATGTTTTATGACTGTATTGATTTTAACCAACCTCTTGATTTTGATACTTCTGGTGTTACAAATATGAATTCGATGTTTTATGAATGTGTTAATTTTAATCAACCTATTAATTTTTCTGATACTTCTAAAGTCGAGGATATGGAATCTATGTTTCATTGGTGTCGTAATTTTAATCAACCTCTAGATTTTGATACATCTAAAGTTACAAATATGAGAACTATGTTTTATGGATGTAGTAATTTTAATCAACCTATTAATTTTGATACTTCTAAAGTTGAATATATGTATTCAATGTTTTATGGATGTGGTAATTTTGATCAACCTCTAGATTTTGATACATCTAAAATCGATAATATGGGTTCTATATTTTATAATTGTGGAAGTTTTAATCAAGATCTAAATTGGGATACTTCTAAAGTGACGAATATGAATTCGATGTTTTATGGATGTGAAAATTTTAATCAATATCTAGATTTTGATACCTCTAATGTTACGAATATGAGAAATATGTTTTATTATTGTAGAAATTTTAACCAATCTCTTGATTTTGATACTTCTAAAGTAACAAATATGAGTTCTATGTTTGGAGAATGTTATAATTTTAATCAACCTGTTAATTTTGATACTTCTAAAGTTATTTATATGGAACTTATGTTTCGTTATTGTTCAAAATTTAATCAACCTGTTAATTTTGATACTTCTAAAGTAATAAATATGTCGCTAATGTTTTTTGAATGTCATGATTTTAATCAACCTCTTGATTTTGATACCTCTAAAGTAATAGATATGCGACATATGTTTTATAATTGCTATAATTTTAATCAAGATCTCGAAAGTTGGGATACTTCTAATGTAACAAAAATGGGTTCGATGTTTGATGGTTCTGCTCAAGATCCTCTACCAAGTTGGTATTAATTTTAATAAAATTAATTTAATTAATAAAATACGAATTAATTAATTAAATTAATAAAATACGAATTAATTAAATTATATAAATAACTAAGGGAATAATGTGAAAAAAACAAAAATATTAGATATTCCAGTAATAGAGGATAATAATTCTCTATATATTGGAAAAAGTATAATAGATTTATCATCAAAAAGAATAGATGAATTATTGGCAAAAATAAAAAGTGGCGTTGATGATATTAATTCTAAAATAAATAATATAGATGTTACAATTAATGATACTGATATCTCAGGTATAACTAAAAATATATCTAAAAACATAGAAAAAAATCCTCTTAATTTTAAATTAAATGAAAATTATTATTCAAACACATTGTATGAACTTTTTTTGGAAAATCCAAATAAACCATATTTAAATAATAATGGAAAAATGGTTTATCCAATTTTTTATTTTGAACTATATAAATTAAATCATAATAATGAATATGAATTAGTAGATAAATCAACATATGAATATTTTTATAGATATAATTCTATAAAAATAAAATTTCCATCATATGGTAGCTATAAAATACGCGCAAATTATGTTAATGAAGATAAATATTATTACACACCAATTTCTATAAAAATAAAAGATTATTTTACCATGATTGTTATGGGTAATGTAATAAATTTTAAAGCATCGGATGATGCTGAAATTTTTTGGGATGAGGAAATAACACCAGAAGATTTAGAAAGTAGTTCTAGTAGTTCTAGTAGTTCTAGTAGTTCTAGTAGTTCTAGTAGTTCTAGTTCTGGTTCTGGTTCTGGTGATTCAGATGTAGATAGTGAAGTCGATATTTATAGTGGAGAATATTATAATTGGTTATGTAAGCCACCAACTACATATGAATATGAAAAAATGAATCATACTATAGTCCATGAATATAATGCAGAGATAGATTTTAGAATAGAAGTTGGAGATAGTGGCTCAGGTGATTCTTATGCAACATATTCCGAAGAAAATAGAATAGGTGATAGATATGATTTCTTTGCTGATGAGACACTTGGTGTTGGAAGTGGAAGAGGAAGCTATAAAACAGATTATTCGGATTTTGAAGAATTATCAGATATTATGAATAAATATCAACCAAATTTAAAATTATATGAACATACATATGATGATGGTAAAAAATATCATAAAATCAAAATTAAATTTAAAAGTGGAAATAAACATATTTTTGGGATAAGAGGTGAGTCATTAACAAATAAACATAAAGTTATTGGTAGCAAAGGGGTTATTTTTAAAATTTTGAATTTTGGGGAAACTCCATTTACATCTTTAGAGCATATGTTTGAGGGAAGTAATGATTTTTTACTTGGTCCAAATATAAATACTATTCAGACAGAATCTAATTGTAAAGCAGATAGAATGTTTTATCTTAATAAGAAAAATTATGAACACTATAGATCAGATCCATATAATTTTTCTAAAATAAAAATAAATTTTAAAAACATTGTTTCTATGGATTGGATGTTTGTTGGAGTAAAACATGATGTTTATAATTCAACATTATTATATGCTGATACTTCTAATGTCAGATCTATGAAAGGAACATTTTATAATTCTGGAGTAAATTTTGCATTGAATTGGGATACTTCTAATGTAACAGATATGAGTTATATGTTTGCTTTAGCTGAAATAATAAATATTAAAGATTTAACTAATAGTTGGGATACTTCCAATGTAACAGATATGAGCTATATGTTTTTTAAAATTCCTGATAATGGCACACAACTTGTCGATTTTGACACTTCTAATGTAACAGATATGAGTTATATGTTTTATAACTGCGGAGATCATATAACATTTACATTAGATACTTCCAATGTGACAAATATGGATCATATGTTTGCATTTTCCCATGGTGATATAACTGTTAATTTTGATACTCCTAAAGTAACAAACATGAGTTATTTGTTTTATGGATGTTATAATTTCAATCAACCTCTAAATTGGGATACTTCCAGCGTTAAAGTTATGAATTCTATGTTTGGATATTGTCATACTTTTAATCAACCTCTAAATTGGGATACTTCTAAAGTTAAAGATATGAGTTCTATGTTTTATAGATGTTATACTTTTAATCAACCTCTAAATTGGGATACTTCCAGCGTTAAAGATATGAGTTATTTGTTTTATAGATGTGATAAATTTAACCAACCTCTAAATTGGAATACTTCCAGCGCAATAAGTACGAATTCGATGTTTTATTATTGTAGTGAATTTAATCAACCTATTAATTTTTCTGATACTTCTAAAGTAAAAACTATGAATTCAATGTTTTATGGATGTAATTATTTTAATCAACCTCTAGATTTTGATACTTCTGAAGTATTGGATATTAGTAATATGTTTCATGATTGTTATGCGTTTCAATTTAGAATACATTTTGATTTAAAAAATGTGGTTAGTGCTTATAATTTTATCAGCACTTATGTTACTTCACCTTCATTATCTAATATGGAATTATATAATTGTAGATTTTCTTTTAAGGAAATTAATGAATCTCGATATTATCATAATTATGGAACTAAATATATTGTTATAAGAAACCCAAATAAATCGATTATGAGTTTTAATTCAGATAAATTTAGTCCTATTATTGAAATAAAATATTTTAAAGATGGCAACCTCTTTCATAATTTTGGAATTAAAAACGAAAATTTAGAAATAGATGCTGATTCATATGTATATGTAACCTTTCTTTTTAATAGATTTATATCATTTAAAACTAATCAAGATACATTATACATAAATTATATTAGTGATTTTGAAGACAATAAATTACATGGTTTAGAAAATATGTTTAAAGATATAAAAAATGTTTATATCGAGAGAGAAGATCAAAGAAAATTGATTCTTAGTAGCTTATATTATAATAATGATATAAATGGTGAATTTTCCGGGGTAGAGAATGTTAATTTTGATATAGTTTTTCATGGAAGTGCTAGAGGATCATTTATAGATTCAAAAATAGATACTAAATGGTTAAAATTCGATGAGTGGGAATTTGAAAAATTATATAAAACATTTCAAAATTATTATCCATCGAATGGATTTGAAGTTGATTTTTCTCAATATGATTTAAGTAATTTATATCAGATGATTTATACATTTAAAGGTTCTTCTTTTAATGGGATAATAGATAATGATTTTCAAAATTTAGAATCAGCATTTGGTGCATTTATGGATTGCGAAAATTTAAATAAACCAATTAAAATGAGAAATACTCATAATCTAAATACACTAAGCGAATTTTTGGCTAATAATATTTGGTTTAATCAAAGTGTTGAAATAGATGATTTTTCTAGTGTTTGGCACATGGACAAAATGTTTTATAATGATCAATCACTAAATCAAGATTTTGAAGATTGGAATGTGACTGAAAGTTGTACAAAAATAGATACTTTTTATAATTGTAATAAGCAAGTTATACCATCTTGGTATAACGCATAAATTTAATTTATTTTTTTTAAATATATTTTTATTTTTATATAAATTTAGTATTTTTTATCATTAAATATATACAATGAGGAAATGGATATGCAAAATGAATTTGAAAAATTTTCTACTCAAATAGCAAAGGTTATATTAAATTTAAACAGACAAAGAAATATTGTTTGTTTTGTTTTATTGTTTATTTTTATAATTGTAATTATAGTTAATATATATTTATTAGATAATTTATATAAAAAATATAGTGCCAGTTGTAATTATAATAATTATAATAATTATAATACTAGTAATGTCAGCAATATTAGTAATATTAGTAATATAAGAAATAAATCAAATCATAATGTTATTCATATTCCGAATAATGAATAAAATAAAATTATATTGAAAAATATTACAGGAGAATTTATATGGCAGATTACGTAACAAGTGAAGAACTACAGGACGAGTTAGAGAAGTTAGCTAATGATTTAGGTATCTCAGTTCAAGAATTATTACAAGATTATGTTTTAAAAACTGATTATGCTACTGATAAAGCGGCAATCGTTGCTCGTTTAGATGCATTAGATGTTATTGATGATGCTGATGGTGTTGAAACCTTAGCAGAAAAAGTTGCAGCGCTTAATGCAATGTTTACGGAAGATGGTGATTTAGCAACAGACGTTCTTAATAGAATTGCTCAAAATGCTACAGATATTACTAATGAAACAACTCGTGCAACCGGTGTAGAAGATGGTTTAAGAACTGATGTTGATACAGCAAATGCTGGTGTTTCAACAAATGCTTCAGCTATTAGTACAGTAAGTTCAGATCTTTCAACTGAAGTTTCAAGAGCACAAGATGCTGAAGCTGCAATTCAAGGTCAAGTTACAACTAATACTGATAAACTAACAACTCTTAATGGTGATTCAACTGTTGAAGGTTCTGTAGCAAAAGCTGTAGCTGATGAAGCTGCTCGTGCAAGTGCAGAATTAGCAACTGAAAAATCTAACCTTCAAACAGAAATTTCTGATGGTGATGCTGCTACTTTAACTAGTGCAAAATCATATGCAGATGATAAGATGGCTACTGAAGTATCTGCTCGCGAATCTGCAGATGCAGATCTTCAAGAACAAATTGATAACTTAAGCTCAGAAGGTTCTGATGCTAATGATGCACTTCAATCTGAAGTTGATGCTTTAGAATCAAATATCGGTCTTAACGCTGATGGTACTTTCTCAGCAAATTCAAATACTAACTATTTAGCTGATGCTATTTCAGTTCGTGATGAAGCAAAAATTCTTGATGGAAAAGTTAAAGAAAATGCTGATGCTATTGCTTCTGAAGGTTCAAGAGCACAAACAGCTGAAGCTGATTTAGGAACTCGTATTGATGGTGTAATTAGTGATACTGCTGATTCTATTCAAACAGTAACTGATTCAGTAACTGCTAATGCTACTGAAATCGCTGCAGTAAAAGCTGATCTTTATGATACAACTGATGCTGATGGCAATCTTGTTAAAGGTGTTAAAACTAAAGTTTCTGATCTTGAAACTGGTTTAGTTAATAACCAAGCAGATCAAGATGCTAAAGATGCTGCTACTAATGCACGTATCGATGAACTAGAAGGTTCTGGACTTGTTAAAGGTGTTCTTTGTGGAACAAAAGCTGCTAACAAATTCCGTGCTGTATTTGGTCTTGAAGCACTTGATGAAGATTGTGGAAGTGAATCATCTGATGATGGTGAAGCTCTTTAATCTTTAATGGAATAAGGGAAACCTTATTCCAAACCTTATTCCAAACCTTATTCCAAACCTTATTCCAAACCTTATTCCAAACCTTATTCCAAACCTTATTCCAAACCTTATTCCAAACCT
>Ga0256828_1000481_pt1 | contig 26437 bp, 23 predicted proteins | sample CV88metaG_FD_185993 | JGI IMG/M metagenome (GOLD analysis project Ga0256828, IMG submission 185993) | Hydrothermal vent microbial communities from East Pacific Rise, Pacific Ocean - CV88 | ecosystem: Environmental > Aquatic > Marine > Hydrothermal vents | place: Pacific Ocean: East Pacific Rise...
ATCTTTATAGAATTGCTACAAAACTTGAAAAATCAATTCAAAACGCAGAAAAAGAGTTACTGAAAATCATAAACAAAGATTTTACTTTTGTTATGGGTTCCTCTTTTGCCATTGGCAATTATGTATTACCTAATTATCTTGGTGAGATTAAAAAACGAATTAATAATGAAGTTTTTATGAATGTAGAACTCTCTTCACAAATTGTAGATCAACTAGAAGATAAAAAGATTGATGTTGCTCTTATAGAATCACCTATATTTAGAGATGGTATTATCTATAGAGAGTGGGTAGAAGATGAACTTGTTGTTTTTTCGAATCAACCACTTAAAAAACATCTTGTAGATGATGATTTATTTGCTTTTGACTGGATTTGCCGTAATGAAGACTCCCATACAAGACGCTTAACATCAGAAGTTTTTGAAGAGATTGGAGTACAGTGTAGTAATTTCAATGTACTTGGTGTTTTAGCATCACCAACAGCTATTAAAGAGACTATTATGAATGCTGACTCCCACGCAGAGCGACCTCTTGTTTCTATTATGTCTCGACATGTTATTAAACACGAGATTGAAAATGGGCGACTTTATGAAGCACGACTCAAAAATCATAAAATCTTAAGAAATTTCTATATAGCTTATCTTAAAGAGCGAAAACATGATGCTTTTGTCGATAATGTCGTGAATTACTTACTTTCTTTACACAGAGTGTAAAGAAGGTCTATTTTAAAAATTTAGCGTTTTCTGGATTATTTAAAAAAGAATTCATAGAATTTTGCATGCCATCTTCATCTTCTTGTAGTGTTGTCTTTTCCTCAGCGATTTCTTTATAAGTAGAAATATTAATAAAAATTGGTGTTTCATCAACAATAATTTGCAATATACTGAGTAAAGGTACCCGAACAACACTTCCAATATTTTCACGACCAAAACCAGCTTCAAAAATTAAACAATCATCTTCTATGCGTGCTGTTTCAAATGTATAACCAGCTAAAAAAAAGAGTGTTATAGGATTAAATGAATCTGCAATTTCTTGAGGTAATTCTGGAGTAAATTCTACATCATTAACTTGACATAAAATACCAAAATTTTGCTCCTTTTCAAAAAAAAGCACTATCATATCTATAATATTTTTTTTCATCAATTGTGCAAAATCTCTATCTTCTAGTACATCTTCTAACACATTATATCCTTTAAATTTAGTTCTGCAATTATATCAAAATCTATCATAGCATTCATGAGAGAAAGCTTCTTATATTGAGAGATGTCCTTTACATGTAATACTTTTTCTTTCAAAAAACCTCTCTCTAACAATCTTTGACGCGTTGTCCCCTTAAGTAAAGGATTTTTAGGTGTCCACCATTGTTTACCATCAAATAAAGCGATATTTGCTATAGAGGTATCGGTAATATAACCATTTTGCGTAATGATAATCTCATCACAATCCCCTTTTTTTGCAAAAAGTCTATCAAGAGTATCACGATTGGCGAACTTACATCCGTAATGCAATGTTGCATCTTCAAGAAGTTTAAAACTCTTTATTTCTCTTTTGATATAGGGGACATAAGAGAGCGTAAACTCCCCCTGAAGATTATAAACTATGCGAACCCTATAAAGCCCCTCTTTTGGTATAGCAACAAATAAAGTGCTAAGATTATATCCTCTAACATCTTGATGAAACATCTCAAAAACACTCTCGACCCTCTTTTGATGATAAGCAAGATGATATACTTTACCATTTTCTAAACGAATCGTCTCTAAAAACTCTTTAGTCATTAAAAAGTTCAGTACTTAAGTAACGCTCCCCTGTATCACACAAGATGGTTACGATAGTTTTATTTGCAAATTGCTCTTTTTTTGCCACTTGCATCGCTGCATAAACATTTGCCCCTGAACTTATACCTACTAAAAGTCCCTCTTGTTGTGCTAACATCTTGGCAGTTTCTATGGCATCTTTATCACTCACCTGTATCACTTCACCATAGATTGTAGTATCTAAAATATCTGGAATAAACCCTGCTCCAATACCCTGAATTTTGTGGGGAGCTGGTGTTCCTCCACTTAAAATAGCAGAAGATTGAGGTTCTACTGCAAAAACAGCTATATTTTGCTTATGCTTTTTTAGTCCTCTTGCTGTACCCGTAAGCGTTCCCCCTGTTCCAACTGCTGTAACAAAAGCATCAATCTCTCCCTTTGTATCTTCTAAAATCTCTTGTGCTGTTGTGAGTTCATGTATCTCAGGATTATCAGGGTTTTGAAACTGTTGTAAAATGATGGAGTTCTCTATACTTTTTTGTAACTCCTGTGCTTTTGCTATGGAACCTTGCATCCCTTGTGATGCTGGAGTAAGTACAAGCTCTGCACCAAATGCCTTTAAAAGTTTTCGCCGCTCTATACTCATAGAATCTGGCATAGTCAATATAAGTTTAAACCCTAAAGATGCACAATTACTTGCTAAAGCTATACCTGTATTGCCACTTGTTGGCTCTATGATAGTTGTTCCCTCTTTGATAGCTCCTCTCTCCATAGCACGACGAATCATATGCACCCCTATTCTATCTTTTACCGAAGATGTAGGGTTCATAAACTCACACTTTCCTAAAATAGTAGCACCTGTTAATTTTGAAGCTGTTTGTAGATGAACAAGAGGTGTATTTCCCACAAGTTCAGTAATGTTTTTTGCTATTTTCATATTATTTTTCCTTATGTTTAAATTGTATCTTAAAAAGGTTATGAACACAAATTTCTATCATCTCATACACTTTCTCAAATCCTTCAAATCCATGAAAAAAGTAAGGATCAGGCACATCTGTACCCTCATAACCAAACGCTCCAAGCTTATATAAATTTTTTGCACCCATTTTTTTAAGATCATTATAGTTACTCTCATCAAGTGCTACAATCATATCAAAATCTATTAAATCTTTTTGTGTTATTTGTCGAGAGATGAATTGCGATATATCTATACCATGAACCTTAGCCACTTTTATAGAGTTTTCACAAGGATGTTCCCCTATATGCCAATCCCCAGTACCACATGAATCTATGCTTACATGTAAGCCCTTTTTTCTAACTAAATCTTTTGCTATACCCTCAGCTAAAGGGGATCGACAAATATTTCCTAAACATACAAAGAGAATAGATTTCATAGAACTCCATCAGTTTTTTGCTACAATTATACAAAAAAAAAGGCAAAAGATGGCAGTGTTTCAAAGTGATGGAAAAAAACTTATAGATGTTGAGTATGATACAGTTGTAGAGGTTGGTGATATGGTCGATGGGATGCGTGTTCTCTCTACCCATGCAAAAACACTAGAAGAGTACTGTGTTTTTTTACTTGAACCTTTAAGCAGACGCATCATTTGTTATATATTTGATGAGATATTTATTATTGGAAAATCTAATGAATTTACTGATTTGAAAGAAGCTGTTGAAGCTTGGAAGCATAATGAGATTTAAAAATTTCATCTCAATCTTATTATCTTCCTACAATCCTATCAGTCCATTTATCAAAGCGATAGTTAAGAATTTTACTACTACCACAAGCAGGGTCAAAGATTTTTAGGTTTTGTAGTCTTAGGTGGAGTTGATGTAACTTTTTGGTATTGCCTTTTACTTTTTCAAACTCCTCTTGCAGTTCATCTAAAAAAAGTGGTTGCATAACTTTCATAATGTTTGGAACACTCGTATAGTGCATACCCATATCGCCACGATGTTCAGGTGTTACAACTGCTTGTATCATAGAACCAAATATATCAGGGTTTATTTCAGACCAATCTAACTCGCCAATCTCTATAAGAATATTTCTTGATTTTGTAGTGAACTTTGGTACTTGTTTTTTATCTCTAAATAGACCACCATTTACATAAGGAAATGTTTTTAAATACTCAGGAAGCGAACTATTTCTACTTTTTTCATCAGTGTTGAAAACTTCAAATAATCTCTCAAGATAACTATCTACATCACTCCCATCTACTTGGGTATGTGAAGCTATAGAGTCTGTAAATATATTATCTTCAAAGATATTAGAATCTTCTGCAAAATAACAAAATAAAAGTCTAGTTAAGAATATATTGAGTGCATGAAGTTCATCATGTGTTGTAGTAGGATTCTCTTTTAGTATCTCATCATAAAGTTTTGCTAACTTGTTTGAAGCTTTTACATCTGCTGGGTTTTCATCTATATGAGTTGATTTTTCCATCCCTGCAAGTGGTAAAAAGAAATCATAATGCTTAGTTAAATCTGTAAAATCTATATCTAATGTATCAGTAGTTTTAGTATCGTAAGCTAAAAAAGTTTTATAGTCAGTTACAACTATAAATCTAGGCTTTTATTTTTGTAAGTCAAACGCATTTTTAAGAGTATCAATGCTCCCATGTAAATATTCATATACCTCTTTAAAAAATACTTTTTTTCTAAGTAGCACTTTCCCTTTAACATTTAGTTGATTGAGTTCACCCCCTTTTTAGCCGCGAGATAGTAGCCTTTGGTTCCCCATAAGCTAAAAGAAAATCAAATATAAAATTATTTTGAGTAAAGTTTTTTAGTATTAATTTAGTTAAATAATATTTATAATGAACTAATTATAATATAAAGTATTTTTGATTTTTTATTAATGAAGATTTTTAAGTAAGTATTTAATGGTGCGCAGAGGGGGAGTTGAACCCCCACACCCGAAGGCACAACGACCTCAACGTTGCGTGTCTACCATTCCACCACCTGCGCATTAAAAAAGTGTTAGCCCAAAAAGGACTAACTGAGGTATATAAAGTTAATCTTTAAAGATTATCCTAAATATGGGTTAGCGTAAAGTGCGATTAACGCAATTACTAGTGCATAGATAACTTGTGCTTCGATCATTGCAAGAGCGATGAACATTGTAGTCATAAGTTTAGCACCTAAACCTGGGTTTCTAGCAGTACCAGCGATTGTTGCAGCAGCAGTATGACCCATACCGATAGCTCCACCAAGTGCAGCAAGACCAAGACCAACACCAGCAGCGATCATAGAATATGCTTTGATAGTTTGGTTAGCAACTTCACCTTCATTAGCGAATACAGCAGCAGAAAGAGCTACTAAAAGAAAAAGAATTTTTTTCATAAATGTTTCCTTAAAATAATTACAATCCGTTCGGATAGCGTAACCTCATCAAAAATGAAGCAACCTAAACATAAATGCCCAGATTTCCCTACTAGAAATTGATAGGCGAATTATAGCTATCCTCTCATAAAAGTTAGTTTAAATTATACCAAACATATCTATATACATTGCTTTTGCCCAATCATACGCACTTAAAGCATTGTTTTCTCCATGTTTACCTTTCCATATCTCATCTGTTACAGGTGTTGCAAATGCAAACTGTCTAGCTTTTTCATTATAAGCATATTCAGAATGAATAAAAATTCCTCTTTCTGGATTGATAGAAACCAAGGAGATACACACAGTTACAGGAGATTCCCACTTAATTTTTACTTGTTTATTTATTTTTCTTGCAATAAGACGAGCAACATATTTTGCTTCTGTATTTGAAGTATTACCTGATTTTGAAAAGCCCATAGGACGAGCATCCCCACTAACAAAAATATTTTCCTCCCCTATTACCTCATAAGTGAATGGATTAATGTTAGCTTCCATTTTATTGTAAATAGTATCTTTTGCAAATCCCAACATCTCTAAAAGTTTACCACCTCGAACATGAGGGTAAAAAGAGGCATCTTCAAATAAAAAGTCATCAAATTCTGTTACAACAAGTTTATTATCTAAATCTATCATTTCAATTTTTGCATTAGGTACATACTCTAAGTACTCTTTATAAAGCTCTTCCATAGCAGTATGAAAACCATGTTCTTTAATGGTAATATCATTGTTTTCATCTAAAAGAATTACTTTTGCATCAATCCCTTTGGTTTTAAAATAATCAGCCACCATACATGCTCTTTCGTACGGTGCTGGTAAACATCTGTAGTTACCAGAAGGAACAGTCATGATAAAATTGCCACCTTTAAAATTTAAAATTTTATTTCTAAGTGTTATATGCTCACTTCCTGGCATAAAAGCAGCAGGATATTCATTTCTTAAACGACGCTCAAGTGTAGCATCATCTGTCCAAAGGGAGTAATCATAATCTATCCCTGGAGCAAGTGCTAAGTAATCATACTCTAAATCACCATTACTTGTTTTTAAAATTTTTGCTTCTTTATCTATACCATAAGCAGAAGCTTGAAAATAAGTATAACCACCTTCTCTTGCACCTTGAAGATAATCATGTGTCAAGAATTCTAATTCTATTTTATTAACTAGCCAAAGGTTACTCATAGGACAAGAAACAAATTCAAATCTTTGTTCTACTAAAATAACTTCAGATTGAGGGGCTTCTACTTTTAATTGCTTTGCCAAAGAGAGTCCTGACCAGCCACCACCAACAACAACAATACGAGGAGAAGATGATTTTGGTAAGACGACAGTATGCTTACATGTAAGGTTTGATTTTTTTTCTACAGAGGGTGATGGCTGGGACATACAACCTGACAACGCAGTTGTTGCCAAAGTTGCCCCTGATATTTTAAGTGCATCTCTTCTTGATAACTTCACAATACTTCCTTTTTATGTACATAGTGTGTAAGTTTATCAAAAATAAATAAATATTATATTACTCAGCAATTGCTAGAGAAATTTTATTGCCTTTAAACTCCAAAATTTCTACTTTTACTTTTTGTCCTTCACTTAGAACATCTTTAACATTATTAATTCGTTCTTTTGAGATTTTAGAGATATGTACAAGACCATCTGTTCCATCTGGAAGTTCTACAAAGGCACCAAAATCCACGATGCGTTTAACAACACCATCATAAATACTGCCTACTTCATACTTAATTTTCTCTTTTTTAGGTGCATTCACGATACCATGAATATGCTCTTTAGCACCTTGAACACCCTCTTTATTTTTCCCTGTAATTTTTACTTTACCATCTTTTTTATCAATATCAATAGCCACTTCAAATTTCTCGATAATCTCACGAATAGTTTTACCTGCTTGACCTATAATCTCACCTATAAAACCAGGATCAATATGAAAAAACTCAGTTGAAGGTAAAACACCATCGTTAAATTCTATTTTTTCTTCAGCTTCTAACATAATGTCAATAATATGACTTCTTCCCTCTTTAGCCTGATAAAGTGCTTCTTTAAGTACATTAAGTGAGATACCACCAAGCTTAATATCCATCTGCATAGCAGTGATACCATCTTTAGAACCTGTTACTTTAAAATCCATATCACCATCATGATCTTCAAGACCCATAATATCTGTTAAAATAGCATACTTGTCACCCTCACTTACCATACCCATAGCAATTCCTGCAACAGTATCACTTGTATCTATATCTGCTGCACGAAGTGCCATATACCCACCACATACAGTTGCCATAGATGAAGAACCATTAGACTCTAAAATCTCAGAAACTAAACGAACTGTTTGCCCATCAAGATTTACAATAGGTTCTAATGCTCTTTTTGCCAAGTTACCATGACCAAGTTCTCTTCTTTTTGTTCCCATAATAGGAGAAGCTTCCCCTACTGAAAAACCAGGAAAATTGTAATGCACCATAAAATTTTCATTTTGCGTACCATCATCTGTTAAGGCTTCAAACATTTGTGCATCTTTTGGTCCACCAACTGTTAAAACTACAAGTGCTTGTGTCTGTCCACGAGTAAAAAGGCATGAAGAGTGTGCTGAAGGGAGAATGTTTGTTTCAATACTAATTGGACGAACTTCTGTTAAAGCTCTTCCATCTGCACGCACTTTTTCATTTAAAATTTGTGAACGGACTTGCTCTTTTTTTACTTTTTCTACTGCATTTTTAAGATCTAGTTCATTCCAATCTTCATGTTTTGTCAAAATATCTTTTCTAAGAGTTCTTAATGCTGTTGAGCGTTCCGATTTTGCCATTTGATTCATAGCATTTTTGATATCTTGCATATGATTATCACGCACATAATTCACCATCATTTCATCGAGATGATGTGCTTTAAGATCAAGAGGTTTTATCGCTTTTTGATGAGAACTAAAAGCCTCTTCATACTGTGCATTTGATGTAAAAAGTAACTGTTGTGTTTTATCTAAAATTTCTATAAGTTCATCTTCGGCTACAGCATTAGAGATGTGTGTATCTATCACAAGAGTACCTAAGCTAGGATCCATCATCGGATCTAACATAGGTTCAAACCCCTCTTCCACTTCCACTTTTTCACTGCCAATAGAACGCATCTCTATCATAAGAAGTTCCTCTTTTGTTCCAGAGAGGTATAAATCAAGTGTAGAATCTTTAAGTTGTGAAAGTGTTGGATTAAGAACAAGCTCTCCATCAACTTTTGCCGTTCTTACAGCACTTACACTACGGTTAATGTCAATATCTGAAGTATAAAGAGCAGCAGAAGCAGCATTTAATGCTAAAACTTGCATATCTGCATCAGTATCAGCAGAAAAAACCATAATGGTAATTTGTGTTGGATGACCAAAACCTTTAGGAAAAAGTGGGCGTAAACTTCTATCTACTATACGAGAAGTAAGTGTTTCAAAATCACTTGGCTTTGTTTCTCTTTTGAAAAAACCTCCTGGAATTTTTCCAGCAGCATATGTTTTTTCAATATACTGTACAGTAAGAGGTAAAAAATCATCTTCAACTACTTCTGTTTCATCTATCACTACAGTAGCTAAGATAACTGTTTTACCAGATTTTAACCATGCACTTCCATTTGCCTGTTTTGCCACAGCTCCAAAACTGTACTCTTCAACTCTATTTTCTAATGCTAATGTTACATCATATTTCATTTCTCATCCTCTAATAATTTTTCTATTTTTTCATCATCTATATCTTCTAAATGTTCATAGTACAACGCTGTTTCTACATAATCGTCTATATCATAAAGAAAAAATATATCATCAACAAATGTTTCTAACTGCTCTAAAACATCACTTGGTAAAACAGGAACAGCAATATAAACTGCTTTTGGGTTTTGTGCAAGTATTGTTTTTAAAGCAGTCATAAACTTACTGCCCGTTTCACTACCTTCATCTATAAGTAAAACAACTTTATTGTACATACTCTCAAAGTGTCGCCCTTTTCTATACTGATAAATATGACTTAGTATATCTTCTTCGTGCTTTCTATGGGCTTCACCATAAACATAATCATATTGTATTTCAAAAGCATCAATTAACTTTTCATTGATTACTATCTCTTCTGTTTCACTTACTCGTGCTATTTCGCACTCATGATTATGAGGAGCCATAACCGCTTCCAAAAATAAAATATCAAGCCTATTTTTCAAACGACCTTTGATGTAAGAACCAAGAGCTAAACCACCTCGAGAAACAGCGATAATATTCCACTCTTCCTCTTTGAGTTGTTGCATTGGTAAAATATCTATAAGTTTTTTTCCAGCTTCCTCTCTATTTTTTATAATATTTTTATATTTTTGCATTGACTATTTCCTTAGTTACTACTTGGTAACTTATACGATATAAAAGAACCATTTTTACTCGCTTGCATAAATGGTTTTAATACAATAGTAACATAAACAAACTTATCATACACAGATGAAGCTTTTCCATCATTTGTCAAAATTGGTCTGTTGTTTTCACTGTATTTTACACCAAAATCCCAACATCTTTTCTTATACATAAAACCAAAAGAAATACTTTTCTTTTTTTTCATCTCCATATCATAGTTATAAGTTGCATCAAAACTATAATGTTTGTTATAGTCATAAGTTGCCGAAGATGTTAGGTAACTTGTATAGGGTGTATATGTTTGTGTTTTTTCTAAAAATGTATCTTTATAAAGATGAGAGAAATTAAGTGTTATATTTGATGTATGCAAACTAATTTTATTAAAAATTTTAGAAAATTTAGTTTTTTTATAGTTATAAAACATATCATTATAGTACGATAAATAGCTAGTAACCTTATAATCTAACTCATTTTCAAGTTCACCAAAAATCCCTTTACTAGATTCAGAATATGAAACTTTCTGTGCTAATTTATGGTATAAAATCTCATCTGAATTTATATCAAAAATATACTGTGTAAAATTAATTTGTAGTTCATTTTGTATATCATTGATATTATAAAATTCACATTTTGCTTCATAAGAAGGATCATTTTTATTATTTGTATTAGCACAATATTCAGAAAAATCCTGATAAAATCCTTGTTTTGAACTCCATGCAGATTGATTATATGTCACGCCTAATCCTACAACATGTGATAAAGAAGTATAACCCTTTGTAAGTTGAGTATTTAAAGAAAAAGAATGAGAATTTCTTGTATAGTAGCCATCTCTATACACAACACCAGCAAGTGGTACTTCATCTTTAGATACAAAATCAGAATACTGCATATATAAATTTGCTGTATAAGAAAATGTCAAATATTCATCAAAAAAAGATGTTTGAAAACTTATGGGAATATTAATATCTGTTTGTATCACTTTTTTATTGATTTTTCTATAAATATTATTAGATTTTAAGTTAAAAGAATACAAAAAATGATCTTTAAAAAAGGTATTTAAATAGTAATGATAATGGAGCGTTGGTAGTTTTTGTAAGGTGTTATCATTATTTGGTAATGTTAAATCTTGATAATACTTTAAATACAAACCAAGATAGTGTCTATCGGTATTATAAAACATATTACCTCTTGAAAGTACCTGTGTTGCCGTTGTTTGATCAATTGAAGAACTACTTGTCGCAAGGTTAATATAATCAACATCATTCATTTGATTTATATCTATATAAAGTCCCGATTGTCCACTAAAGTTTGTATGTAACCACTGATTAATAAAATCATTATTATTATAATGGAAATTAAAACCATAATGTTTATCATTTTCTAAATTATACTTTTGAAAATACGATAGTTGTTCTTTAAAATAACCTGTTTTAAATGACCCTTGAGAGATTTTAGAATCTACAAAACGAAATTGTGTATAAATACCATACCCTCTATTTGTTCGAACTTGTGGTTTGAGTTCCAAATCCCACCAAGGAGATTCCGCTATATAAAAAGGTTGTTGATAATAAAATCCCTCACTATCTGAAATTCCCAAAGATGGCTTAAGAAGCCCTGTTTTACGTGTTGTATCAAGAGAATAACCAAACCATGGCGTATAAAAAACTGCTATATCATAAATATATAACCGTGCATTATAAAGGTTAAGCCATTTTGTTTTAGCATTATAATCTGAAGAGCTAAACTCCATCGTCCATAAAGGATCAATGGGATTACAACCACTTACTATCCCTTTTTCAAGATTAATATTATCATTTTTTGTACTCCCTTTTGCACCACTCATCCATACTTGAGAACTCTTGTCTATCATATAAAAAGGTTGAAATACTCTCTCTTTCTTAGCAAGATTAAGTCGTGCATATTTTCCTAAGATTTTGTATTTTCCAGCATGATTAGCACGAATGTTATTAAAGAGTTCTAAATCTCCCGTAGATTTATCATATCGTGCTTTATCTGCTGTTAAAAAATATTCTTTATAAATAACAGTCACACCACCATTTGCATAAATCATGCCATTTTGAGAAGTAATAGAGGAAGCATATATCTCTACTTTATCTCCAGCAAAAGCACAAGTAGAGATAAGGAGAAGGAGAAAAAAAAAGTTTTTAAGCATTGACTACCAAAGTTTTTGCCGTTTTATCATGCCATGTTTGTCTTGCTGGATCAAATACACCCCATAAAAAACCAAGATAAAAAAGCATTTCACTAATTATACGAAATATTGCACGATTTAAAGCACTCACTACACTAGGATTAGCAGTTGTCACTATCTCAATCACACGAATTTTAACAGCCATTTTACCAAGTGTTGCACCATATTGCATAACAAAAAATGCTTGATAGACTATTTTCATAGTCATATACTCTAAAATATAACTATTTGTTAAAAGTATCATCTCTTCCATAGTTTTTGCTTGAGAAAAAGAATCCCACATTGCAATGATAAGTAAAAAAGACAAAAGCATCTCATCTATAAAAAATGCCAAAGCTCTCGCCTTTATAGTTGCTAAAGTTAAACCCTCTCTATGAAGAGTAGACTCTATTGCATCATTCAAAATTATAACTTCCTAAAGTGCTTGGTACGCTATATCTGTACGAAGTTTTTTCCCTGCAAAATGAACCTGTCCACATCGCATATATGCTCTGTCTCGTGCCTCTTTTATAGAATCACCCAAACCAACACATACTAAAACTCGACCACCTGTTGCATAAAGCTTATCATCTTCACGACTTACACCAGCAAAAGATATATGAGTATTTTGTGCTATTTCATCATGCTTAACATCATCAAGTATAATCTCAGCAGGAGTAGAAGAACTATACGGATAATTACCACTTGCCATCACAACACCAACAGCATATTGTTCCGAAAAACTTACTTTAATTTCAGCTAATCTATTTGTTGCAGCTTTATAGAACATATCACTTACACTTGAAGTCATAAGAGGCATAAGTATTTCACACTCTGGATCGCCAAAACGAACATTAAACTCTAAAGTGATTGGCTCACCATTGACAACCATAATCCCAATAAAAAGTACACCCTCAAATGGAGTACCCTCAGCTTGCATACCATCAAGTGTTGGTCTTATAACACGATCGCGTACTTTTTGATAAAGTTCTTCATCTACTAAAGGTGTTGGAGCATATGCACCCATTCCACCTGTATTTGGACCCTTGTCACCATCTTCTAAGCGTTTATGATCTTGTGCTGCTGGAAGTAAGATATAATCTTTTCCATCACAAACAGCAAACATAGAAAGCTCATACCCATCTAAAAACTCTTCAACAATCACCCGTTTACCAGCATCACCAAAAGCAGCACCACTAAGCATCTCACCAACAGTCTTTTTTGCTTCATCAGCAGAAGTTGCGATGATAACACCTTTACCAGCACATAAACCATCAGCCTTTACGACAATAGGTGTCGTTGCAAGAGAGTTGATAAATGTGTATGCATCTTCTATAGAATCTGTTTCTATATAGCGTGCAGTTGGAATATTGTACTTCGCAAGGAAGTTTTTCATATAAACTTTACTTCCTTCAAGTTGCGCAGCCTCTTGTGAAGGGCCAAAAATTGTCAGACCTTTCGCTTTGAAAATATCTACAACACCATCAACTAAAGGTGCTTCAGGACCTACAATAGTAAGTTCTATCTCATTTGTAAGTGCAAAATCTGCAAGTTCATTATAATCTTTTATAGAAAGATTTGTCCCTAAATCAACTGTAGCACCATTACCTGGTTGAAAAAAAAGTTCATGTTCATCAGTCTCATTTTTGATAGCACGAGCGATGGAGTACTCACGACCACCACTCCCTAAAATTAAAATTTTCATCAATCTCTCCAATATATGTTAAAAAATATACTCAACAATCAGTAAAATTACTGAATATATTTTTTGAGTGAAATAAACCTGCATAGGCGTCACACTATTGGCTTGGTTCTAAAAGCCTAATTTGGGTGAAGAGAAAGCCTGATAACGGCGACAATTTCATCGGCAGAGTTAACATACCTCAAGCGAAACCACCGACACACACAGGCTTTACTAATTCACAGTTTGAATATGTAGAACCCTCATATATGTGTTGACACGCACTACTCAGATTTAGAAGTTTATTATACTCAAATCTAACTTGATTTTATTTTAGGTTATAATTACAAATAAAAAAGGAACCCTATCATGCCATATATTCCGCTTATTGCTCGTGTTGAAGCACTCCCCCCTCTTCCTGAATCTGTTTTAGAGATTGAAAAACTCTTTGCTATGGGTGATCCAGATGTAGATAAGCTTGTAAAAATCATAGAATCTGATCCTCTTTTAACAACAGATATACTCGCAAAAGCTAACGCACCTTATTATGGGTTTTCCCATAAAATTATCTCCATTTTACAAGCAGTAACACTTTTTGGTTCTACACAAATCCGTTCACTGGTTCTTTCTGCTAGTCTCCAAAGAGATTTTGATGTAGATTTAACCCCTTATGGGATTGCAACATCAACATTTTCAAAAATAAGTACTGTACAAAGTGAACTCATTTTTCAATGGTATGTGGGTATAGACATCACTATAGCCCGAGCCCTAACACCCATAGCTTTTTTAATGGAAACGGGAAAAATTTTAATTGCTAAAGATATTATAGATAATGGAAAAAGGGATATTTTTTTACATGACTTAAAAGAATATGAAGATATTAGCTATGTAGAAAATCTTCATACTATGATGACAACAGCACAAATCAATGCACTGATTTTTGAACATCTTAATCTTAATGAAAGCTTCTATGAGACTATGCACTACTTAGATAATGATAGAGAAGTTCCGAAAGAACTCCGTGAAATGGTTCTTGCTTTGCGTGTTGTCAGAACCGCTATAAATATTCAAGAGCAACTCACAGAAAACTCTTTAGAGATGGCAACACAAATACTCCAAGAGGAACAAATAGATCCGGAAATCTTTTTACGATCTGCACAAAGAATACAAAAGAAATATATTAATGACTAGATTCTAAATATTTATCGATAGCTATAAAAACTTTTTCTAAAAGAGTTTTAAATTCTTCTATATGTTTTTTATAGCTTTCAGCCCCTGCTATATCATCTGATTCTAGTAGATTTTCCATAGTAGTACAATACTCAGCAAGTTTATAAGCTCCTATATTTACAGCTATATCTTTAATATCCATCATAAGATATCTTGCTTTTTTACATTCATCATGCTCACATAAATCATAAAGTTTTTCTATAACATCACCATACATTTCATGAAATTCTTTTATCATACCTTGATAAATGGTAACATCATTATCACATTTATCAAGCCCCATAACAACATCTAAAATTTCATTTTCTTGAGTATTCACTTCAGGAATATTATCTTCATCTACTCGCATAATTTTAATACTTTTAGCTCTAAAAAGTTCTAAAAGTTTACTATAAAGTTCAGCAGCACTTACAGGTTTAGCTATATGCCCTTGCATACCACTTTTAAAAGATTTTCTAATGGCTTCAGCAGAAACATCTGCACTTAAAGCTAAAATAGCTATATTATCAAACTCTTTAGATTTACGGATTTCTATTACTGCTTCATATCCATTCATAACAGGCATATTAATATCCATAAGAATAAGATCTATATGAGTACCATTTCTTAACACTTCAAGTGCCATTTGCCCATCATGAACAAAATTAACCTCTATACCCGTTTTTGCCATCATCCCTGCAATAACTTTATGATTTAACTCATTATCTTCAACAACAAGAATTTTTTTATCTTTAAAATCCGCGAGTTGTTCTAAAAGTGTTTGTTTTTGTCTAATAACTACAGATTGTTTTTCAACATACAAATCAGTAATCAAGTTCAGAACACTTTGAATAATAATTGGTGTTTTCAAATAGCCATCAATCACTAATGCATCTAACAAGCTATCATTTAAATTACTATGTAAATCACTTAATATAACTACTTTCATAGTAGGATTATATTTTTTCATATGTTTTAAACTTTTAATAGCATGTTTATTAAGAGATTGAAGATTAATGATAACAATATCAAATTTATCTTCCTCTAAATCAATATTTGATTTTTCAAAAGAAACAATATTATGCGTTTTATATTTAAAATAGCTCAATGCTTGCATAACAGGTATAGCATTTTTATTTTGTGAATCTATCAATAAAACTGATTTGTTTAAAAGTTTTGCTGATGGTAAACGGTATTGTCTTTTATTATCTGCATCTTTAAGTGAGAAAGGCAGTGTAAAAGTAAAAGTTGTTCCTAAACCTTTTTGACTTTGAACATCTATATCTCCATCCATTAATTCTATAAGTTTTTTCGATATGGCAAGACCTAAACCAGTACCACCAAATTTTCTACTAATCGAATCATCTGCTTGATAATATGAAGCAAAAAGTCTTTTCAGTTGCTCTTGCGTCATCCCTATACCAGTATCTGCTATAGTAAATTCTAAAATAACTTTATCTTCATCTGCAATACTTTCTATTTTTTTTACATGTAAAGTTATTTCGCCATCTTTTGTAAACTTCACAGCATTACTTAAAAGGTTAATAAGAATTTGCCCTAATCGTAAAGAATCTCCAATAATATGAGAAGAAACATCTGGTTCAATATTTAAAATAATATTAAGATTATTATGTTTTGCTTGGATAGCTATAACATTATAGACATAGTTAAGAATATCATTAATGTTAAATTCTGCTTTTTCAATAGTAAGTTTATCTGCTTGAATTTTTGAAAGATCTAAAATATCATTTAACAAATTCAACATATAATTCGATGAAACTTCTATATTTTCTAAGTAGTCTCTTTGTACTTTAGAAAGATCACTTTCTAAGAGAAGATCTGTTAAACCTATGATAGCATTCATTGGTGTTCGTAACTCATGACTTACATAAGAAATTAAATGTTCTCTTTGGCTAATCTCTTCTTTAGCTTGTTCATGTTTTTGAAAATCTATCGCTTCTTGCATCTCAAAACTTAAGAATCTTTTTCTATAATAAACACCTAAACCAATTAATGTAAGGAGTATAAGAAGTGTAATAAAAAATAAAATTTCATAAAGGTATCCTCCACTGCTTACTGCCTCTTGAGTTGTTGTTTTTGTAGTATTTTTTTCACTATTTTTCTCGTGATATTTTGGAAAATTCTTATGAACTGTCTCTGGCTTTTTTACTACTTTATATTGATAAGTTGTTTGTTCTACTTTTTGCTTTTTTACTTCTTTTTTATAGTTTTTTAATTTTGTAACATAAGCATCAGGGTACTGTATGCGTACTATATCTAAAACTTCTTGTAATATATTTCTATCTCGAAGAGGTTCTATACAAGTGATATAATATCGTCCAGATTTTCTTGCTCTAAATTTAAAATTACCAATATGTTCTAAAGCGATGAGTTTATGATGTTTTAAAGCAAATTTTTGGAGTTTTTCCAAACCTTGTTGTGCTGTCTGTGCATCACGATATGAACCAATATGAATCGTACGCAGATAAGATGCTTCTAGCAAAGAACTAAAGACTAAAATAGCCATTAATAATACAATTTTCATAGATTTTCCCTCATACTGTATTAGAGTTCTTATACAACTTTGTTATATTTTAAGATAATTTAAGTTTTATAAGAACTCTATTATAGCAAATAATAATTAATTACAATTGTAACACTTCAAAACAACTCAAAATTGTAGGTGTTTGAGCTACTGTACATGTAAGATGGTTTGGTAGTGCTTTAGCAGTTGTTTTTCCGATAACAACAATTTTTTGAGAAGCATATAATGTATGTGTTTTTAAAAAGCATTCTACACTAGAGGGAGAAGTAAAAATTAAAATAGCATCTTTACTCACTTGAACCTCTTGTATGGCTTGAGAACATTGACTTTTATAAACAATTACTTCATCAATCTTGTGTCCATCTTGTTGACATACTTCTACAAAATCAGATGCTACAATTTTAGCACGAAGATAAAGCCACTTTACCTCTTTTTCATAATGTTTTATACTATCTACCAAGGTGTCTCCATACCCTTTTCCAACAGATAAGACCCTTCCTCCTAATGCTTCAAAACTTTTAGCACTTTGTTGTGATATACATAAAGCAGGTAAATGAATATACGCTTCTTTAGGATAATATTCTAAAGCTTTCACACTTTGTTTGGAAGTAATAATCAAATAATCATAAGAAGAAAAATCAATCTCAGGTTGCAAAAAAGTTATATCCAAAGAGTTTATACTTATAGCATCAGGATGTGAAGAGATGGAAAAAAGATAAATTGGTCTCATGGGGTAAGCTCTCGCTTATTCCCACTCGATAGTTGCAGGTGGTTTAGAAGAGATGTCATACACAACTCTGTTAATTCCATCTACTTCGTTAATAATGCGTCTTGAAATTCTTTCAAGTAAATCATGTGGAAGGTGTGCAAATGTTGCAGTCATTCCATCAACTGCTTCAACAACACGAACACATACTGTATTGTCATAAGTTCTGTTATCACCCATAACACCAACAGATTTTACATTTAAAAGTACTGCAAATGCTTGCCAAGTTTTAGCATAGTAACCACTTGCTTTTAGCTCATCTAGTAAAATAACATCAGCTTCACGAAGAAGATCTAAATCAGCTGGATTTACATCACCCATAATTCTTATCGCAAGACCTGGTCCAGGGAATGGATGACGGTTAATCATATCTGATGGAAGACCAAGCTCTAAACCGATTTTACGAACCTCATCTTTGAAAAGTTCACGAAGTGGCTCAATAAGCTCAAAATCCATCCAATCAGGTAAACCACCAACATTATGGTGTGACTTGATAACTTCAGATGGACCATTTACAGAGATAGATTCGATAACATCAGGGTAGAGTGTTCCTTGTGCTAGAAATTTAATCCCCTCATGTTTTTTTGCTTCTTGCTCAAACACTTCTATAAAAGTATGTCCAATGATTTTTCTTTTCTCTTCTGGATTTTCTACACCCTCTAAACGAGAAAGAAAAAGTTCACTTGCATCAGCAACAACCAAAGGCACTTTTAAGTTGATTTTAAAAACTTGCTCAACTTGCTCTCTTTCACCCTTACGAAGCAGACCATTATCTACAAATACAGGAACAAGTTGATCCCCTATTGCTTCATAAAGCATAGCAGCAACAACAGAACTGTCAACACCACCACTTAAGCCACAAAGCACTTTGCCATCACCAACTTGCTCACGGATTTTAGCAATTTGCTCTTTTAAGAAATGCTCCATTTTCCACTTCTCAGTTACTCCACAAATATTTTTTGCAAAGTTACGAAGCATTAAATAGCCCTCTTCTGAGTGTTGTACTTCTGGGTGAAACTGCATTGCATATACGCGTTTTTCATCATTTGCTATAGCTGCATATGGAGAGTTGTCAGAAGTTGCAATTACTTTAAACCCTTCTGGAAGAGTATCTACTCTATCACTGTGACTCATCCAAACAATACGATCATTTTCACACTCTACAAAAAGTGGAGATACGGCATCAGGATACCCAACAAGCTCAAGCTCTGCTTTTCCATACTCATGATGATCTGAGCGAATAACACTTCCACCAAAATCAACAGCTATTCTTTGCATACCATAACAAATACCAAGAACAGGAATACCCATAGCGTAAACACCTTGATCTACTTCATACGCATTTTCACTATAAACAGAAGATGGACCACCTGAAAGTATAATACCTTGAGGATTTTTTGCTTGAATCTCTTCCACTTTTGTATGGTAAGGGAGAATCTCACAGTAAATTTTATCTTCACGAAGACGACGAGCGATAAGTTGTGTGTATTGAGAACCAAAATCTAAAACGATTATGCTAACATTTGTCATATAAATGCCTTTAAGGAAAGTAAATTAATAATTATGAAAGAATACCAAAAACTAGATTAATTTTTGATTTGAAGCTTACATGTAAGTTCAAGATACAAAAGAAAAAAATTTGTATCTTGAAAAAAGGACTTAATACAATCCTAAAATTTCAAATTGGATATACCAAATTATGATAGATATAACATACCCAACTAAGATAGTCCAAGAGTGTTTCAGATGACTACCAAAAGTATAAATCCCACGAAGTTTACCCATTACACCAACACCAGCAGCCGAACCAAAAGAGATAAGGCTTCCACCAATTCCAGCAGTCATAGTTACAAGCATCCATTGTGCTATATCCATATCTGGTGATGATTTTAAGATAGCACTCATTACTGGTACATTATCTACTATAGCAGAAAGAAAACCTACACCAACATTTCCAGCAGTAGCACCAACTAAACCGTAAAATTCATGAATATACTCTAAGAAACCTAAAAAGTGTAAAGCTCCTACAGCAGAGAGAATACCAAAGAAGAAAAGAAGGGTATCGTTTTCTACTTTTTGCATATTAACATAAATATTAAAACTATTTTTACCAGATTTATGAAGATGTACAGAGTAAAGTTTTAAAACAGCCATACCAAACATCATACCCCACATAGCAGGAAAATGAAAAAATTGATGACCAAGAACTGCAACAACAATAGTTGCTACACCTAAGTAAGTAACACCCATACCACCATCAAGTACTTTCGGTTTTTTTTCCGTTGCAACATTAAATGAAGGTTCTCCTGATGGAACAGAGAGGGAAAGTAAAAAAGCAGTAACACCCCAACCTAGTACTGACGCCGGAAAAAGATAAAGGAAATCTACAAATTCGCCCTTACCAGCTGTCCATGCCATAAGTGTTGTAATATCACCGAATGGAGACCATGCGCCACCAGCATTTGCCGCTACTACAATATTTATAGCACTTGGTACCAAAAATGCCATGTTTTTCTTGTCTATAGTAAAAAGTACAGTAGAAAGAATTAATGCTGTTGTTAAGTTATCTGCTACAGGAGAGATAAAAAATGCTAAAAGACCTGTTAACCAAAACAGTTTTTTATAACTATACCCTTTTGATACAAGCTTATACTTCATAAGATCAAAAACACCTCTTTCTATAAGTGTTTCGATATATGTCATAGCAACAAGTAAAAAGAAGAAAATTTCTGCTATTTCTAAAATCAAATGTTCTAACTCATTATGTAAAGGCTCAGGATTCATTCCATTTATAGCAAAATAAACACCTATGAGCATAAACATAAAAGTACCAGCAAAAAGTGCAGGTTTTGCTTTGTTTACCTCATATTTTTCTTCTGTTGCGATAAAATAATACGCTATAACAAAAACAGCTAAACTCAGCCAACCAACCCATGTCGTTGCTAAATTAATATCTTTCATTGCATGCTCTGCTACTACTGCTACACCATGTTCCATTCTTACTCCTCTTCAATTGTATGAACCCCTATAGATTCACCTCTTTGTAATGCCGATATTACAATCATTCTTGCCGTTACTAATCGAAATTGTAAAAGTTTACCAATTTTTTCATTTAATAGTGCATCAATTGTCCCTAAGGCATCTTTTAAGCCATGTTTTGTTCTTATAATAGAAACATTTTCCCACATAATTCGTCGTAACTGATTCTTTTTAATTTTATCCTCTTTAAGGCTCATCACCTCATCTTCAAGAGAAAATGTAACTAATGCTTTTGTTATTCTATCTTCTTTGATTTTATTTACTGCTCTTTGAGCAAAAACAAGCCCTTCTAAAAGCGAATTAGAGGCTAATCGATTTGCCCCATGCACACGAGTTGAGGCTACTTCTCCTACTGCATAAAGATTTTTTACATTAGGAATTCTTGCATCTAAATCTGTTCTAATACCGCCTATTGCATAGTGAAATGCTGGAGATATAGGTACTCTTTCTTGTGGTACATTGTAACCAAGTGTGCGTAAACTTTTACAAATATTAGGAAATCTATGTTCAAAATATTCTTCATCAAAATTTTTAAAAGAGAGATAAACCCCTAAGCCTGTTTTCTTTTTGTATTTGAAGATAGATTTACTCACTATATCGCGGGAAGCAAGTTCCCCTCGCTCATCAAAATCAAATAAAAATCTTCTTCCATTATCATCTTCAATCGTTGCACCTTCACCTCGAAGAGCCTCTGTTAAAAGCATTTTCTGCGCCCCACTAGAATTTACAAAAACAGTTGGATGAAACTGTAACATTTCCATTCTATCAAGTGCTATCCCTTTCATAGAACAAAGCCCTTGCATATCAGCAGAGATACATGGTGCATTAGTATGGTACTCATATAAAGAACCTACCCCTCCACTTGCGATAATAACATTTTGGGCATAAAGATTATATCGTTTACGATTTTCCAAAACCGTTACACCATAACACACACCATTTTTAATGAGCAAATCAACAACTCTTGCATCACTTAACATAGCATGAGGATTATTTGCAAGTAAAAAATGGTGTAAATAACGCCCTGTAGCATCTCCACCTGCATGAAGAATTCGTTCACAAGAGTGTGCTGCTTCTTTGGTATAAAGAAGATTACCCAATGCATCTGTATCAAAAGTAAAACCTTTTTTGATAATATCATCTATCACTTCTCGTGAATGTTTACTTAAAATCTCTACTGCTTGCGTATCACAAAGTCCATCACCAGCATTAAGTGTATCTTGTATATGAACAGGAATATCTGCTTTATCTCTAGCTAAAGCAACTCCACCTTGAGCATAAAAGGTATTACATTTAAAAGTTTCTCTTTTGTTAATGATAAGTACTTTTTTATCTTTTGGTAATTGCATACCTGCATACAGTCCAGCTACTCCAGCACCAATAATTATGACATCATATTGTTTTACCATCTAATTACAACTCTCATTATTTTCTTGTAGATCTCTTTTTTGTAAAATAAACTCTACATTTTTATCACTTAGATTTGTATCATCTACATAATACGGGGGTGCTTTATAACCACATCCACTTACACTTAATAAAAAGCTTGCTATAATTAGCATATGAAAAAAGCTAGTGATATTCTTAATATTCTTCAACATAAACCTCAGTTCTCTAAACTTTCAAGCTATAGGTGTATTCAAAAAATAGAGTCTGCCTTTAGTAAACCTCTTCAAAAAATGATAAAGTTTGCTTACATAAAGAACAACATACTTTTTTTTGTTCTCAATCATCCTGGAGCTAAACAAGAATTTGATAATAATATACAAAGCATTAAAAGCGCTTTAAATATGATTAAACCACAAGAGTGTCAAGAGATTTACATTCAAGATATTAGAGCTTTTGTTACTCATTCACCTATCAAAATTATTACCTTTCATGCTAAAAAACCACAATATTATAAAGAAAGGGCATTAGGAAAATTTAATACAAATACTATTAAAGATCCAAAACTCAAAGCCCTTGCAGAAGAGATTAAAGAGATTATAAAGCATAATCATGACACTTGAAGACACTATAAAACAACTCCCTTCATCAGCTGGAATCTACCAGTACTTTGATAAAAATGGACGACTTCTTTACATAGGAAAAGCAAAGAATCTTATAAATAGAGTTAAGAGCTATTGGCATTTTACACCTAAACTCCATCCAAATCCAAAGCTTTCAACACGCATTCAAAAAATGTTAGAACTCACAACTTCACTCAACTACATTATCGTTAAAAATGAACATGATGCACTCATACTTGAAAATTCACTGATAAAACAACTCAATCCTAAGTATAATATCCTCTTACGAGATGACAAAACATACCCTTACATTTATATAGACAATAACCAAGCTTACCCTCGTTTTGAGATTACAAGAAAAATTGTTAATGCAAAAAATATCACTTATTATGGACCTTATTCTGTTGGTGCAAGAGATATTCTCACATCACTTTATGAACTCTGTAAACTCGTACAAAAAAAAGGCTCTTTAGCTTCAAAAAAACTTTGTTTATATTACCAAATAGAAAAGTGTTTAGGACCTTGTGAGCTTTCTATATCTCAAGAGCGTTATAAACAAGAACTTGATAAGGCAACACAACTTATACAAAACAAAGCACTTCTTATCACTGAACTTCAAGAAAAGATGAATACCTATGCAGAAGATTTACGTTTTGAAGAAGCTGGAGAATTACGAGATAGAATCGAAAAAATAGCCCGTTCGGAGATTAAAAGTGAAATAGATTTCGCAAATGATACAAACTATGATATTTTTGTTCTAGAAACCACACCTAGTAGAGCTGTTCTGGTACGAATGTTTATGCGTCATGGTAAAATCATATCATCTTCACACGATTATATAGATGTAACCCATAGCTTTGATACAAATGCAGTATATGCACAAGCTTTACTTGCGTTTTATAAAAAGAGTAAACCTCCTATTATTGCACCTATTTTACTTAATCAACATTTTGAAGATGAGCCCCTAATAGTTTCCTATCTTAGCAAACTTTTTGGTAAAAAAGCTTCTTTACATGTACCTATAAAAGGAAAGAAAAAGCAACTTATTACTTTAGCACTGCTCAATGCAAAAGAACTTCTTAAAAAAGAGAGAAAACTAGAAAATACTCAGCTCCTTACATCAATACAAGAACTTTGCCATCTTGAAACACTTCCAAGACGAATAGAAGTCTTTGATAACTCCCATATGGCAGGAGTTGCAACAGTTGGAGCAATGGCTGTTTATGATAAAGGAATATTTGAAAAATCTAGTTATAGACGCTACCATCTCAAAGCAAAAGATGAATATGCACAAATGAAAGAAACTCTTTGTCGAAGAATAGAAAGTTTTGAAAAAAATCCACCTCCTGATTTATGGGTACTTGATGGGGGTTCTACCCTCTTAAAACTTGCCTATGAACTCTTAGGTTCTCATGGTGTATTTTTAGATGTTATTGCCATTTCTAAAGAAAAAATTGATGCAAAAGCACATAGAGCAAAAGGGAAAGCAAATGATATTATTTATACTACAGAAGAGATTTTCAGACTAAAAAACAGTGATAAACGATTACAGTTTATACAAAACTTACGAGATGAAGCCCATAAAACTGCCATTAATTTTCACAAAAAAACAAAACTGAAGCTTGATCAAGAGAGTAATTTACTAAAAATAAATGGCATTTCACAAGCAAAAATACAAAAACTTCTTAATCATTTTGGAACTTTTGAGATAATTAAAAAGTTACAATTTGAGGAAATTAGTGCTATCTTAAGTGAAAAAGATGCAAAAACCATTAAAAAATTTTACACATAAGTTTTTTTTTCACTTGATTATGCTATATTTGTAAAAGTTTTAGCTATTTACTATAATAAGGTTTTTTGATGAATACGGTAAGCCCCTCAACTGAAGAATATGAACTTGATGAAAATGTGATGATTAGTCAAACAGATTTAGATGGTGTTATAACATATATAAATAAAGCTTTTTCCAAAGCTTCAGGTTACGATACAAATGAGCTCATAGGAGCAAAACATAATATTATACGACATCCTAGTATGCCAAAAGCAGTTTTTGAAAAACTATGGTCCACTGTAACAGGAGGACGAGCTTGGAATGGATTAATAAAAAATCTCAGAAAAGATGGTCAATTTTATTGGGTTGATATAGAAATTCTACCAACTAAAGATGCAGATGAAACAATTATAGGCTTCATTTCAGTAAGTAAACCTGCTTCTCGAAAAAATATTCAAGAAAATGAAGAAGTCTATACAAAAATGCTCGAAGCACAGAACTAAGGGGTAGTGTATGTTAATTTATAACCATCAAAAAGAGTTCCTAGGAATTGATAAACATGATTTAAATGCCTTAGGATTTTTTGATTTGGCATCACTTAAGGCTGAAGTTTCCGATTTTGCTGATCTTTTTGTAAAAACACCAGGATATATCCATAACTTTAAACATGTTCATTGGATAGATTTTATCACATGTGCAGAATCTAGTGAAAAACCAAAAGCAATTATTAATGTTAATTCTAAAAGTTTTAAATGTACACTAGATATTAAAATTACTTTTTTAGTTGATCACCCCTCTTCTGAAGCATATCTTATTTATCTTACTAATTTACATCCACTGAGTGAAGAAGAGAGTAAAATCATATCTGCTGATTTATCTAACAAAACACTACAAAAACCTGTAGAAGCACATCACGAAGTTCAGCAAGAGCCTCTTGAAACTGCTCCACTTGCTATGATAGATGATGATATTGACGATTTTACTGCTACGCCTATTCAAGAAAACATTACACTTGATGATGACTTTAAACTTGATGTTAGTTTTGATGATACTGATGCTATGATGCAAGAGAAAAAACCTACTATAGCACTAGAAGAAACGATACCAACACATAAATTAGATCTTGATATACCTAAAGAGATTGTTCCTGAAATTGAAGAAGAAAAAGAGGAAGAGTATGAAGAAGAGGAGGAGGAGGAAGATGATAATTATATTTATGATCCACAAGTCGCTTCTTCAGAACTTGGATTACCTCTTGATTTGATTGAAGAATTTATACAAGATTTCATTCTCCAAGCAAAAGAGTTTAAAGAAGATCTCTATACTGCTTTAGAAAATAATGATTTAGACAATGTAAAAACACTTTCTCATAAACTTAAAGGTGTTGCAGCAAACCTCAGAATAGAAAACGCTTTTGAAACACTAAGTACAATTAATACAGCATCAGATACAAATGTAATTAAAGCAAATATCCATAAATTCTATAGAATCGTGGCAAAACTTGCAGGGGAAGAAGTTCCTAAAAAGACTAAACCAAAAGTAGAAGTCAAAGTAGAAAAAGAAAACATTGCTCCTAAAGAGGAAATGATAGCTATAGATGATACACCTGAAATTCAACAAGATGATAAACTCGAAATCAACCTTGATATAGATGATACACCTGAAGTTCAACAAGATGATAAACTCGAAATTAACCTTGATATAGATGATACACCTGAA
>Ga0256828_1000482_pt1 | contig 26413 bp, 28 predicted proteins | sample CV88metaG_FD_185993 | JGI IMG/M metagenome (GOLD analysis project Ga0256828, IMG submission 185993) | Hydrothermal vent microbial communities from East Pacific Rise, Pacific Ocean - CV88 | ecosystem: Environmental > Aquatic > Marine > Hydrothermal vents | place: Pacific Ocean: East Pacific Rise...
GCAAATCCAGATGGATTTTCTATCGTCTTAGACCACTTCATTCCAGCTAAAGATATAGCTTCAGCAAATCAGGCACGCATTAGTCGTGATTTTGCAAAAAAACATAACCTTAAAAACTTTTTTGATGAAAAAGATATGGGTATTGAGCATGCACTTTTACCAGAAAAAGGGCTTGTTGTTCCAGGTGATGTTATCATCGGTGCTGACAGCCATACATGTACACATGGTGCTTTAGGAGCATTCTCTACAGGTATGGGTTCTACTGACCTTGCTTTTGCGATGATTACAGGGGGTAACTGGTTTAAAGTTCCTGAATCTATCAAAGTTGTTCTTTCTGGAAAACCTGGAAAATACACAACAGGAAAAGACATCATCTTAGAGATTATCCGTATGATTGGTGTTGATGGTGCTTTATACAAAACTTTAGAGTTTACAGGAAGTACAATCGAGCATTTAACAATGGATGACAGATTTTCTATGTGTAATATGGCGATTGAAGCAGGTGCTAAAAGTGGTATCGTTGCTGTTGATGATATCACTCGTGAGTTCTTGGCTGATAAAAATGTAGCACGAGAACCAAAAGAGCATTTTTCAGATGAGGATGCTTCTTATGTTCAAGTACTTGAAATTGATGTTGCTAACCTTGACCCTGTTATTGCGTACCCATTTTTACCATCAAATGGACACTCAGTAAACCAAGCAGTTGCAGACAAAATCAAAGTAGACCAAGCTTTTATCGGAAGTTGTACAAATGGTCGTTTAGCTGACTTAAAAGTGGCTGCTGAGATTTTAAAAGGACAAAAAGTACACCCTGATGTTCGTCTTATCGTAACACCTGGTACACAAAAAATTCTTCGTGAAGCAAACCATTTAGGCTATATCGACATCATTGTAGATGCTGGTGGTGTTGTTTCTAACCCTACATGTGGTGCTTGTCTTGGTGGATATATGGGGATTTTAGGTGATAATGAAGTAGCCATCTCAACAACAAACAGAAACTTTGTTGGTCGTATGGGAAGCCGTTCTTCAAAAGTGTATTTGGCAAACTCTGCTGTTGCAGCATATTCTGCTATTACAGGCTATATTAGTGACCCTAGAGAGATATAATCTCTAGTTAATCACTAATTTTCTATACAATACAAAAAAATTTCTTTTAAGGTAAAATAATATGAAAAGAATTCTTCTTAGCACAGCACTTCTTTTAGCAAGTGCAACAATGGCTCAAGATTATAAATACGAAGTGTCTCCTATGATAGGATATAACTTCTCTGAGGGTAACCTAGGTATGGACAGTGACGGTTACTTTGTTGGTGGTCTTGAACTTCAATTTAATTCTGCTGATTCTAAAATCTCTCCAGAGTTTTCTCTCTACGTTTCTCCTAGTGCAGATTATGAAGTCAATGGTGATACAAATGTTTACCGTGGTGCTTTCAATGGTGTTTACACTTTTGATGCTGTAAATAGCATGGTTCCATTCGCAAAACTTGGTGGTGGTATTGAAAAATTTTCTACAGAACGTTATGGTAATGAAGATGGTTTTTTCTTCGATGCTGGTGCGGGTGTAAAAGTTCCATTTACAAAACAACTTGCATTTAAAGCTGAAGCTATCTATATGGCTAAAGTAAACCACACTCATGCTGGAAATGCAGATAGTAACTTAATGACTTTAGTTGGTCTTACATACTCATTTGGTGCAATGGCTCCAAAAGAAGCTCCTGCTGTAAAAGAGGAAGTTGAAGAAGTTGTTATTGTTGTTGTAGATGCTGATAAAGATGGAGTAAACGATGATATTGACAAATGTTTAAATACTCCTGCAAACTCTACTGTTGATGCAACAGGTTGTATCGTTGTTTTAGATGATGATAATGATGGCGTAGCAAACGGTATCGATAGTTGTCCAAATACTCCTGCAGGTATTAAAGTGGATGCTAAAGGGTGTAATATTGATACTGACAACGATGGTGTTGTTAACGATATGGATTCATGTCCAAATACTCCAGCAGGTACAAAAGTAGATGCTAAAGGGTGTGATGTAGATATGGACCATGATGGTGTACTTAATGAGCAAGATTTATGTGAAAATACACCTCTTGGTGAAGCTGTAAACTCTGATGGTTGTCCAGCTATTTCTCACTTAGAAATCAACTTTGAAAACAACTCTTATAAAGTAAAACAAGAGTCTTTAGCAAACATTGAAAAATTTGCTCAATTCCTTACAAAAAATACTAACTATAGTGCTAAAATCGTAGGTTATACAGATAGTAGAGGTAGTGCTTCTTACAATCAAAAACTTTCAGAAAAAAGAGCAAAAGAGGTAGAGAGACTTCTTATCGCTGATGGTGTTAACCCTTCACAATTAAGTGCAGAAGGTAGAGGAGAAGCAAACCCTATTGCAACAAATGATACAGCAGAAGGTCGTGCTAAAAACAGAAGAATCGAAGCTGAGCTTATCAGACACTAATGATTCAAACCCCTTGTGTCATCTTTGCAGGTGGCAAAAGTTCACGAATGAAAGAAGATAAATCTCTTCTTCCATTCGCTTCTTATTCAACCCTTACTGAGTATCAATACCAACGTCTTTGCAAAATATTTGACAAAGTCTATATTGTGACAAAAGATACTTCAAAATTCCCTTTTCAAGCAAATTTTTTAAAAGAGACATCAGATATTTATGCACCTACTGTCGGTTTTGTGCATCTCTTAGAAACACTTCAATGTGAAAAAGCTTTTGTTCTAAGTGTTGATAGCCCTTTTATAACACAAAAAGAGATAGAAGAACTCTTTCAATACGATAATGAAACATATGATGCAACCATTGCAAAAACACCCCAAGGGATTCAACCTCTATGTGGTATTTACCATAAAAGTATGCTTCCTGTTTTTAAAACAATGCTAAAGGAAAACAACCATAAACTTACAAAAACACTCCTTACATGTAAGACACAATTTGTTTCTTTTTCAAACACACAACCCTTTATGAATCTCAATTATCCTGAGGAGTATAAAGAAGCTCTTAAACTTAGCTATAATCTCTAAAAACTCACTAAAAAAGTTTATACTTATTTTATAAAACATCTAAAGGTATCTTTATGAAAAAACATCTTCTACTTAGTTCACTTTTCATCGCTTCACTCAGTTATGCACATAACTACACGTATGAAGTAACTCCCCTTCTTGGTTACAATATAGCAGAGGGAAATATCAACGTAAAAAACTATTTAAACTATGGTGTTGAGGCACAATGGAATAATATCTCTCCAGCAATTAAACCTGAACTCTATATTCTTTATGGTTCAACGCAGTACAATGAACCTTCATCGCTTGATGGAAAGTCAACTGATTTTACACGACTTGGTGCACGTGCTGTTTATGATATCAACAGTAACACTCACTTTGTACCTTTTGTAAAAGGGGGAATTGGGTATGAAAACCTTAGTGATCCTACGTACTCAGGAAATCATAATAGCGCATATATTGATGTTGCAGCTGGAGCAAAATTTTTCATCTTACCTCAATTAGCTCTTAAAGCTGAAGCTGTCTATCTTCTAAAAAATAATAACAACAGATATGATAATAATCTTAATCTTCTTGTTGGTGTAACATTTGCTTTTGATAAAAAACGTTATGTTAGAAAACTTGATACTGACAATATCATTCAAGATGATGATAATGATGGTGTTGTTAATGAAGATGACTTGTGTCCACATACACCAAAAGGTGTCAAAGTAAATAAAAAAGGGTGTGCTTTAGATGATGATGAAGATGGAGTACCAAACTATTTAGACAAATGTCCACATACTCCTTTTGGAACAGAAGTTGATGAAAAAGGGTGTGAACTCGATAGTGATATGGATGGAGTTGTTGACTCAAAAGATATGTGTCCACAAACACCTTATGGGGAAGATGTAGATAAAAAAGGGTGTAGTCTTGATAGTGATGGTGATGGTGTTTTAGATGTAGATGACCAATGTCCACATACACCGCATGGAAGAGAAGTTAATGAACAAGGGTGTCAACTTGACAGTGATAAAGATGGAGTTGTTGATGCACTTGATAAATGTCCAAATACACCTCTTGAAGTAAAAAAAGTAGATAAGGAAGGATGTTTTAAAGAACTCAACCTCAATATCAATTTTGAAACAGGTTCAGCAACCGTACAAAAAGAGTCTCTTCCTCGCATCAAAAAATTTGCTAAGTTTCTTAAAATAGCACCAATTTATAATGTAACTATTGTTGGGCATACTGATAGTGTCGGAACAAAAGCAAATAACCTTGAACTCTCAAAACAAAGAGCAAAAGCAGTTAAAAAACTTCTTATTCAAGAGGGTGTTGACCCGTACTCAATTACTGCTGTTGGTAAAGGAGAAAGTCAACCTATTGCATCAAATAAAACTGCAGAAGGTCGAGCTAAAAATAGAAGAATCGAAGCTATTTTAGAGAAAAAAATTCTCTAAAATGGAAGAAAAGTTCCATTAGGAAAAATCTATTTATGCTATAATAGTTCTAAAAAAGAGAAATTATTATGGCAACACTAACCCATTTAGATGAAAACCAAAGACCAAAAATGGTCGATGTAAGTGAAAAAAGCAGCACCACAAGAGTGGCTGTTGCTAGTGGCTCGATAGAGATGAGTCAAGATGCTTACGATGCTATCGTTTCAGAAAACACCAAAAAAGGCCCTGTTTTACAAACAGCAGTTATCGCTGCAATTATGGGTACAAAACAAACAAGCAATCTCATACCTATGTGCCACCCTCTCAATCTAAGCGGTATCAACTGTGATGTAGAGGAACTCCCATCTCTTCCTGGATTTAAACTTACTGTAACTGCGAAACTTACAGGACAAACTGGTGTAGAGATGGAAGCTCTTACTGGGGTAAGTGTTGGTCTTTTAACTATCTATGATATGGTTAAAGCCATTGACAAAGGGATGGTTATCCATAATGTACAACTCGAAAAAAAATCAGGAGGTAAAAGTGGAGACTTTAAACGATAAACTAGAAGGGAAAAAACTAGAACTTGAATATCCATGTAACTGGTGTTATAAAGTAATAGCAAGTGAAAAAGAGGCACTACAAAACGCTGTTAAAGATGTTGTAGTTGAAAGAGAGCATAAACTCTCTGATTCTAACAAATCTAAAACAGGTAAATATGTAAGTATGAACCTTGATTTACTTGTACATAATGAAGATGATAGACAATTTATCTATGATGCACTTAAAAAACATCAAGATATAAAAATGGTACTTTAGGAGTCAACCATGAAAACTCAAGAACTTGAAGAACAACTCAAAAAAGCATATAGCAGACGATTACGAAGTACAAAGAAACGTGTACAAAAAGCTCTCGAAAAGGCTTCTATTGATCTCAATGCTCTTGAGGAGGAGAGCTCTTTAAAAAGTGTTGCAACAACACTTATAGAAGAGGAAACAAAAAAATTAAAATCTGAACTCGATACACTATTGGCTAAAAAAGAAGCTATAGAGAGAGAACTAGAAAAGAAATCTGAAGAGCTTCAAGAGTTAAAATATGAAGTGTTTAATGCTCTTGAGGAGTGTATAGAACCTCAAAGCCCTACTCTTGTTAAACTACATCATGTCAAACTACAATCTATTGACCTGTATGATATTTTAAGTGAGATGGTAGAGTCAGCGCTCATTACTGCTCTTGAAAAAGATACAGATGGAGATATTTTAGAATATACTACAGAGCTTATTAAAGAGATTACATACGAATCTATTAAAGAGGGTTCACTCAACACTATTCGTGTACGTAAAATTCTCTCTACTATTTTAGCAACAGCTATAGAGGTCTCAGAAGCAACACCAAACAGAGCTCAAGATATTTTAAGTGCTACTCTTAAAGGGATGAGAAGTGGTCTTATCAAGTCTATAGATAGATTTAAAAAACGTATAGCATTTATGCCTGTAGAAGCAAAACATATTCTTATAGAAGATTATGACACCATTATTGAAGACTTAAATCAAACAGATACTCTTTTTTCACAAGTGATTATCACTCAAGCATCAGAGAGTTCAACAACAATTAGAAGTATGCTTATAGAGTTAAATAAAGAGATGAGATATGACTTAGAGGAGCTCATTTTAATCTCTAAAGAGACAGCAGAGGTTATCAAAGAGCGTTTCTCAAGCCTTGCAAAAATCGCTGCAAAAAAAGCAGATGTCGCACTTAAATCAACACGAGCACAAGAAGCCAAAAGAATGGGTATACAAGCCTTTGGAGTTGTCCAAGAAGCATTTGGTACAGCACTTAAATCAGCTAAAGAAGCTATAGATAAAAAAGAAAGCTAAACATTATCTTAAAATAAAAATTTATTATATTTAGTACGAATAAACTAATTTTTTTTCTACTATAATGGAAGAAAAAAAGAAGGATTTTATTATGATGTTACATCCAGCTACAGCTCACTTTGCAATGGTTTTACCTGTTGTCGCTTCTGTTTTTAGTGTTGTGTATCTTTTCAAAAGATCAGAGTCTATGTCAAAACTCTCTTCAAGAGCTACTCTTGTTGCTACTCTTGCTATGATTGGTGTTTGGTATACAGGTTCACAAGCCGGACCACAAATTTTCCAGTATCTTAGTGAAGCAGGAAAACATGAACTTCTTGAACATAAAGAACTTGGACTTTATCTTGCAATTGCTATGAGTATTATCGCTGTTTTAAAAATAGTAGGATGCCGTATGCAAAAGTTTGCACTTGAAGCACTTGCTATTGTTTTACTTCTTGGCGCAACTGCAACAACTTTTCTTCAAGGTAAAGATGGTGGTGAGATAGTATATAACTATGGTATGCCTTTTAAAGCTTATAAAATAGAAGAAACACTCAAAAAAGCAGCGGCTACTGCAGAAGAGGAAGATGAGTGTGACGCTCAAGTTGAAGCATATGAAGATGCCATTGATGAGATAGACTCACTTTCTGAAGAGGTAAGTGCTATCTATGGCGCTGAAGAAAAAGAGGATGAGGAATAAATCTATGACGCATACAGTTGATGTAAAAGCCCAGAAGGCAATGCAAGATGCTCTTTCAAAGTACAAAAAAGATAAGAACTCTGTCAAAGAGTTCTATCCTTGTACGCAAGAACTTTCACAGTGGCTACAAACAAAGGAAAAAAAATGCAAATAGTATGTACAGATAATTTTGAAGCACAACTCAAGGCAATTCTTCAAGAGATAGCACAAGAAGATTTTCAAGCTACAAAAAATTTTAAAATGTATCTAGATACTATTATTTTAAATATGCCAACAAAAGCAAAAAAATATAAAAAATCTCTCTATTTTGATGATGAAAATATTCGAGATATTGATCATCAAGGTTTTTTAATTCCATTTTTTATAGATGAAAAAAATGATATTTATGTATTATTGGGTATGGTTGAAAAATAAAAATATCCAATAATAATAACCTGCAATTATTATAAAAATTACCTCATAAAATATTAATATTTTTTATAGTTTTAATATGTTTCAATAAGTAACCAAACCCCTATATTCCTTACTATAAATCACTTTTAAACCCCTTTTTCTTGTATAATAATCTTTTCTATATATTTCAAATTAAGCATTGTATGGCATAATACAAATGCAAACTCTTTGTATTGTCTAAACAGAGTGAAATATTTAAAACAAATATAAATATAACAACAAGCTAACAAAGGAGAAGATTGTGAGTATTAAAAAATCTCAACAAGACTTAAGCTCTGTATCTAACGATACTAAGAGTCAAAGTATTGACAGAAGAGACTTTTTCAGAAAAACAGCTGCACTCTCTGTTGGTGCATTGGCATCAACAGCAGCAATGGCATCTGAAGAAAAAGGTGAATCTGTCATCTTAGAAACTCAACCATGGGGAACAAAATGGGGTGACCCAATTACTAAAAACCTTTATGGTATGCCATCTAAATATGAGCATAATGTTACAAGAAGATATACAAAGTTACTAGCTTCTGGTAACTTTAGAGCATCTATCGCTGTAACACCTATTCAAGAATCAAGTGGTATCATCACACCAAACGGTCTTTTCTTTAGCCGTTCACATGGTGGTGTAGCACAGATTGATCCTAATGAGCATAGACTTATGATTACAGGACTTGTTGAAAAACCTATCGTTTTAACGATGAAACAACTCAAGCGTTACCCAAGTGTAACTCGTACTCACTTCATTGAGTGTCCTGCAAATGGTGGTCAAGAGTGGAGAGGTCCTCAATATAACTCACTTCAATTTGCAAAAGGTTTTATGTCTTGTGCAGAGTGGACTGGTGTTTATGTAAAAACAATCTTAGAAGATTTAAACCTTAAACCAGAAGCTAAATGGATGCTTGCTGAAGGTGGTGATTCTTCTAAAATGGGAAGAACTATTCCTATTGAGAAAGTTCTTGATGATGCTATGATCGTGTGGGGTCAAAATGGTGAAGCTCTACGTCCTGAGCAAGGGTATCCTGTACGTTTACTTGTTCCAGGTTGGGAAGGTAACTTATGTGTTAAATGGCTACGTCGTTTAGACTTCGCAAGTGAGCCATGGTACTGTAAAGAGGAAACTTCTAAATATACTGTACTTAAACCAAATGGAAAAGCTATTCAACATTTCTATGCAAATGAGGTAAACTCAACTGTTACTTCTCCATCTCCAGAAATTGACTGGTCAGATTTAGAAGATGGTGATATCGTAGAAATCGAAGGTCTTGCATGGTCTGGTATGGGTACAATCACTGGTGTTGATATCTCTTTTGATGGTGGTAAAAACTATGTTGAAGCACAACTTAAAGGTTTAGTACTTCCTAAGTGTTGGACTCGTTGGAGCTACATGCATACATATAGAAAAGGGCAAGAACTTCTTCTTACTTCTCGTGCTATGGATGATGCTGGATATATCCAACCTACAATTGACCAAGAAACAACTGTTGTTGGTGTTGAAGCCGTATATCATAGAAATGCAGTAGAGACTTGGAAAGTTGAAAAAGATGGAAAAATCACACACGTTGAAATTCGCTCTCAATTAGAAAGAAAACCTAATGGTGAATTAACTGTGGAAGGGAAGGCATAATAATGTTACAATTTAATAAAAAATCATTTGTATCTATTTCTGTTGCTGCAGCATTATCTTTAGGTTTTTCTGCATGTATGGCAAACTCTACTCCAGATGAAAATAGTGCACCTAAAAAAGCATCTATTGATGGTGGTGTAAGTTACCCTGTTGTTGATGGAAAAACTGGTCCTTATCGTGTAAACACACAATTTAGCGGCGTAAAAATCAACAATGGACGTGTTCCTACACATGCTGAGCTTGAAGAATGGAATTCAGATGTAATGCCAGATGGTACAGGTTTACCAGAAGGTGAAGGTTCTGTTGAAGATGGTGAAGAAGTTTACGAAGCAAAATGTGTTATGTGTCACGGTGACTTTGGTTCAGGTGGTGGTGGATATCCGTCACTTTCTAAGGGAAATGCTTATGAATTACACGATACATTAACAAACCAAAGAATCAAGCCTAATACAGATGGTCCTGTTCGTGTGTTTGGTACATACTGGCCAAAAGCAAGTACACTATGGTGGTACATCAAAGATGCTATGCCACATCCAACAACAGATACTCTAAGTGATGATGAAGTTTATGCACTTGTTGCATACATTTTAAACATCAATGAGATGGAAATTGATGGTGAAGAAGTTGATGATGAGTATGTACTTACTCGTGAAAAATTCTTAAAAATCAAAATGCCAAATGCTAATGGTTTTGAACCAAACATTGATGGTCCAAATGGTCCAGATAATGTTCGTAAATACTTCGCAAATCCAAATAACTTTGGTGCGCAAAAAGTAAAACCATCTGAGCGTTGTATGACAAACTGTCAAGAACCAACTGCAAAAGTTGTTTATATTCAAGGTGCAGGAATCAGTGATTTCCATCCACCACTTTCTGCTGTAAGAGATCTTCCTGCAGTAAAAGAAGATGCTAACTTTGATGCTAAGAAAGCGTATGCTGCTAACTGTGCAATGTGTCACGACAGTGGTGCTGCTCCAGCTCCAGGTGATAAAGCTGCATGGTCAGGAATCTTAGCTCAAGGTATGGATACAGTTTATAAAAACGGTATAAATGGTACTGATGCTGGTATGCCAGCTATGGGTGGTTCGTCACTTACTAAGACTCAGTTCAAATCAGTTGTTGACTACATAGTTAACCAAAGCAAATAAATTCAATAAAAGGATAACAATATGGAAAGAAGAAAATTTTTAGGTATGACATTAGGTGCGTTAGCTTTAGCTACTGTACCTGCTAGCGTAAGAGCAGAAGACTTTAGAAAATCTAAGCCTGCAGTATGGACTGCACACACTGTTGATGATGCAATCAAAGCAATGTATGGTTCAAATAGCCTTGTAATGGAAGGTGTTAAGTTAAAAGCTCCAGATGTTGCAAGTAATGGTGGTGCTATTCCTGTTGATTTTTCAACTGATAAAGATGTAAAAACAATCGCTGTTTTCCAAGATGCTAACCCTGAAGCTGCTGTTTTAGTTATTGAAACAAATAAATACAGTGTTAACAAATACTCTATTAAAATCAAAATGGCTAAATCTGGTACGATTACTATCGTAGCACAAGGTAATGACGGTAAGCTTTATGCTGCTAAGAAAACTTTAGATGTTGCACTTGGTGGATGTGAAGGTTAATCCCTTTCTTAAACAAAAATAATTTACATAGAAAAAATATAAGGAATAATAAATGGCTGGTATTAAAGTAAAAGCAAAATTAAAAAATGGTGTAGTAAATGTTAAAGCTATGGCTAAACATGCAATGATGACTTACAACATGGCAGAGAAAAAAACAGGAAGTAGAGATAATGCTAACTTCATTACACACATCACTGCTACTGTAAATGGTGAAACTGTTTTAGATATGTCAACTTCTCAATTCTTATCTAAAAACCCTATCTTCAAATTCCAATTTAAAGGAATAGGAGCTAAAGGTGACAAAGTTGAGATGGTTGCTGTAGACCTTAAAGGTAAAACTTACAAAGGTAAAGGTAAAATCAAGTAGTCTTTTACTTGTTTTTCTAAAGAGGGTTTTTTCCCTCTTTAACCTCTTAGACTGCATTTTCTTCAAGGTTTTTCATGATAAAATTTTTAATCTCATTACTCTTTTGTATTCCTCTTTTTGCACAAACTATTAACTTAGACAAAACACTTTACAAAGCAAAACAAACAGATAAAATTCCCCTCATATTTCTTCATAGAGATGGTTGTGGATACTGTAATAATATGGAAGAGTTTACTTTTGATGATGATGACGTTAAAAATTTTATACACCAACATTTTCTTTTTAGAAGTATTAATATCTCTCAAGATAAAGACGTTATCTTTCATAACAAACACCTTAGTGGTCTTACGTATGCCAAAGAGGTAGGTTATAATTTTTACCCTACCGTTTTGTTTCTTGATAAAGATGGAGATGTTTTTGAAGTCAGTGTAGGGTATAAAGAGGAGAAAGAGTTCTTACTTTTATTAAAATATATACATTCACCAGAGTATGATACACTTTCATTCGAAGAATATAAACAGCAACATATGGACAAAAACAATGCAACAAGGTAAAGTACTACAACTTTTCATTACAAAAGACAATGCTCAAAAAACAAAACTCTCACCAAAGAGTATAACTCTTACCTCTGAAGGTATTGTAGGTGATAAATTTTATGCAAAAGACCCTCAACGAGCTATACTCATCACAACAACACAAAGTTATAAAATGGCTCAAGAACAAGGTATAGAGATGCCATATGGAACGCTAGGAGAAAATATACTCATAGATATCAACCCTTATCATCTTCAAGCAGGAGAGCAGTTACAAATTGGAGAATGCACACTTGAAATCACTCAAAACTGTACACTTTGTAAAGGACTCTCTACAATAAACTCAAAACTACCAAAGCTTCTAAAAGATGATAGAGGTATTTTTGCGAAAGTTATTAAGGGAAATTCTTTACATGTAAACGATAGGGTATCTCTTTAGTACTATAAAACAATCCCTTTCATCGCTTCTTTTTCTATATCTCTTTGAAAATCTTTATGTATCACTAAATCTACAGGCTTATGAAGCTTTTGTTTAAGTTTTGCAAGAGCTTGTATCTTCTTTTCAAAAAGATTATCACAAGAAGAGATAACAAAAAGATCTATATCCCCACCTTTTTTACTATCGTCTAATCTACTTCCAAAAAGGTAAATTTTTGCATCATCAAAAATAGCCAAAATAGTGTTTTTAATAATCTCTATCTCTTGCTTTTTTAATCGCATAAAACTTTTTCTCCACTCTTTTTGCTATAGCTACAAGTTGTGAACTTTGAGAGATAAAAAGATTAATACTTTCTATCATCTCCTCTAACTCTTCTGGATAATCATGTGCTATTTTATTTCTTAGTTCTCTTAATTCAGACCAAGTATCAATATCAACGATACCCTCTTTTTCAATCTCTCTTAAAACATCAAAATAATTACTATCTACAAGAGTAAATCCACTAAAGTCCAAATAATTTCTAAATATCTTCGCACCTAGTAAATCTTGAAGCTTTGAAAATCTAAATATCAAAGCATTTAAAGCAAATCTTTGAAGTTGATTTAAATCCTCATAATTTTTTACGGGTAAAATTTCTTGAAGAACTTCTAACGATTCATCAATAAGCTCTATATGCTTCTTTGCTTCAGACAAATAAGTTTCTATTCTCTTTTGTAGCATAGCTATACCCTTTTACTTATAGTACTGCACCACTCCACTCATTTGTGAGCCCATATTGAGTAAAAGCATATCTGCTATCACAAGAGCAGCAAGAGCTTCACATACCACTGTTCCACGCACAGCAACACATGGATCATGACGCCCTTTTAAAGAGAAATCTACCTCTTCATTTGTTGTTGTCACAGTATGTTGTTCTTGAAAGATAGAAGGAGTAGGTTTAAAATAAACATTTAAAACTATATCTTCTCCATTGCTAATACCACCTAAAATACCACCAGCATGATTACTCTCAAATCCATTCGCACGGATAGCATCATTGTTTGCAGAACCAAGTTCACGAGAAGCTTGAATACCATCGCCTATCTCTACAGCTTTCACAGCATTTAAGCCCATCATCGCATCAGCCAAAACACCATCGAGTTTATAATAGAGTGGTTGTCCAAGCCCTGCTGGAGCTCCCTTGATAACAACTCGTGAAACACCACCAACAGAATCATGATTATTTTTTGCTTCTAAAATTGCTGCTTTTTGTGCCTCTTCTACAGAGCTATCAAGAGCATAGATAAGGCTACTTTTTGCTTTTTCATAATCATATGTTTTAGCACTAATTCCAGCAACTTCACTGATACCACTGAGTACTTCAATATGAAGCTCTTTAAGCATAAGCTTTGCAATAGCTCCAGCTGCAACTCTTGCTGCTGTTTCACGAGCACTACTTCGTCCTCCACCTCTATAATCACGAATACCATACTTGTGAAAGTAGGTAAAATCAGCATGCCCTGGACGAAATACATCTTTGATATTTGTGTAGTCTTTTGATTTTTGGTTGGTATTAAAAATTACCATTGCTATAGGTGTACCTGTACTTTTACCTTCAAAAACACCACTTAAAATCTCAACCTTATCAGCCTCTTTACGTGCTGTTTCAAATTCACTTTTTCCAGGTTTACGACGGTCAAGTTCACTTTGAATGTACGCTTCATCTATCTCAAGACCAGCAGGAACACCATCTAAAACACACCCTATCGCTTTTCCATGAGATTCACCAAAAGTACTGTAACGCAATTTCATTCCAAAACTATTCACTACTTTTCCTTCTTTAGTATATCAACTGCGATTTTTGCAGCCTCTTGCTGTGCGATTTTTTTACTTTTTCCAGTAGCTCGAGCATACTCTTTATCTTCTATATAAACACCAACTTCAAACTCTTTTTGATGGTCAGGTCCTCTTGAAGCAAGTACTTTATACTCAGGGGTAATCCCAAAACGTGCTTGTGTTAACTCTTGAAGTGTTGTTTTAAAGTCTCTAAATAAAGAGTCAAGTGAAATCTCTTTATGATTTTCTTCTATAAGTTTAATCGCTATCTCTTCCACTTTTTTAAGTCCAGCTTCCAAGTAAATTGCACCCATTATCGCTTCAAAAGCATTAGAAAGAAGAGAAGATTTTTCCCTTCCACCATTGTTATCTTCAGCATTTGAAAGTAAGATATAATCACCGAGATTTAAAGCACGAGCAAGTTTATCAAAGCCTGTTTCATTTACAAGTGAAGCTCTAATTTTTGAGAGTTTACCCTCATCAGAATTTCTAAATTTTCTAAAAAGATACTCTCCAACAACTAAGTCTAAAACAGCATCCCCTAAAAATTCTAAGCGTTCATTATCATAAGGTTGTTTGTAGCTCTTATGCGTTAAAGCTTCTATAATAAGCTTTTTGTCTTTAAACTCATAATCCAATTTTTTTTCTAATGTTTCAATCGTCTTGTGCATACCATCCTCATTTTAGTGAATCTTTTATCGTTTGTGCTGCATCACGTGCCAATGTATCACACCGTTCATTTTCAACATGACCATCATGTCCTCGTACCCAAATAGCATCAATCTTATGTGGTTTTGCTACTTCAATATACTCTTTCCATAAATCTGGATTTTTTACTTTTTTAAAATCTCGTTTTATCCAGTTTTCTAGCCACTCATTAATACCTTTAACAACATAAGAGGAGTCAGAGACTATACTCACTTCACATGGTTCTTTTAAAGCTTTAAGCCCTTCGATAACACCTTTAAGCTCCATACGATTATTTGTCGTATGCTCTTCAGCACCAGAGAGTTCTTTTTCTTTATCGTTGTAGCGTAAAATAACGCCATAACCTCCCGGACCTGGATTACCCAAAGCACTACCATCACTGAAAAGAGTTATTTTCTTCACTAAAATCCCTACTGTAATCTCTACTTAAACTCCACTCTATCGTCATAGAGTCTATGGAGTGACACTGTGAACATCTGTTAAAAGCAAAAGGAAATGTCCCCTTACATGTAACACATCCATACTCAAAACTTAGCGTTGCATTTGCCTTGTTTTGTAACTTTATAAGTATATCGAGTTCAAAACTATCACTCTTTTTTGCATCTTCAATATACCCTTTTGCGCTATAAAGTTCTTGAAGATAAATACTTTTTGAAATTATATCTAAATTCAAATCTTTTCTTTCAAGATTCCAAAGGATATCACTAATATTTTCTACATTCTCTATATTAAGATGCTTCCATGCAAAAGCTGCATCTACACGAAAAAGATACTCAAAAACCATATGTGTTAATTGATTATGCTCTTTATAAAGTTGAATAATTTTTTCATTTTTTACTTCTGAATCTAATGTAAAATCCTGTAAAATTATCAAAAGCTCAAGATAGTACTTCTCAAGTGAAACATCCTCTCCAAGTTCATCTAAAGGTTCCAAAACACCTAATGCTTCTTTATATTCACGCATAAATTCATAAATAAGTAAAAGATAATGAAGTGCCTGAGGTGTTCGAGGTGTCTTTTTTAAAATCTCTAAGAAAATTTGCTTTGAGCGTTCTAAGAAACCAGCCTTAAAATAGGTCTTCCCAAGTAAAAACATAATCTCTTTTTGGTTGGCGTACTTCTCTTTTTGTAAAAGTTCATTATATATCTCTATACACTTTTCATACTCTGCATTCTTTTGATAAGCACTTGCAAGAAGTAACCATAACTGAGGAGAAAGTACATTGTTTTGAATAGAATTTTTAATGGTATCTTCTGTTGGTGGTGTATGAAACTGTTGTAAAAATCTGTTGAGATGTTTATAGTCCTCTTTACGCTTATAACGTCCCCAAAGATAAGATATAAATGTGATCATAAATATAAGTGCAAAAAACACTATAACTGAGAAAAGAGGATCCCTAAAACCTAAGAAAAATGTGTCCATTAGTTGTATACCACCAATCCATAATCATCTTTTAAACGATAAAAACTTGCCTCAGAAGTAATCTCAAGGTCTTTTAATTTTCCAAGTTGCACAATGGCATTTTTGCTTACATGTATGCCATTTTCTTTAAAGAATTTCTTCATATTAACAAACTTTACATCCTCTACAAACTTATACTCAAACTCTCTATGTAGTCTCATCTTTTCACTCGTAAAAAGATGTTCATTTACATGTAACTGATCTGAAGCATATTTTATTGGTAAGTAACCAGAGAGGTCTGTTAAAATATCTTGAACATGAAGATGTTTTTGAGGAAGGGTATCTTTTTGAATAAAAAGATATTTATTGTTCAATTTAAGAGTGGGTGTATTCTTCCAATACTTATAGGCAGGGTTAGAGATACCAAGCTTGGTATAAACCTCTTTCCATAGCCAATAAGCGTTGAGTGTGTTTGGAAGATGAGACACTTAAAAACCCTTTCTCTTTTTTATAAATTATATACTCTTTTGTTAAAGAGTTTTATTAAAAAAAGGGTTTTCGTGAATTAAAATGCTGCTGTAACAAATTTTGTGATTACAAATCCACCAACAACAAGCCATACAAACATAGCACCAGCTGTATAGAGTGGTGCAAGACCTAAACCTTTAAATTTTGAAAAAATTGTTCCCATACCAAGAGCTGTCATCGCCATTGTTAAAAGGAAAGTATCAATCTCATTAATCACATTTACAATATCTTGAGGAACAATTTGAAGTGAATTAAATCCAGCCATACCAATAAAATAAACAGCAAACCATGGAATAACAAGTTGTACTCCACCAGCAACACTACCTGTTTTTTTCGCTTGCATAGAGAGATAAATACCAAGTAAAATCAACATCGGTGCAATCATAATAACACGTGTCATCTTAACGATAACTGCTGAGTTAGCCATCACTTCAGGAGCCCCTGGAATAGATGCAGGAACAGCAACAACCTGTGCTACTTCATGAATAGTACCACCAACATAGATACCAAACTGTTCAGGTGTCATATGTAAAAAACCTGTCGCTGGTTCAATAATAGAAGCATATAACACAGGATATAAGAACATAGAGATCGTACCAAAAAGAACAACCATAGAAACAGCAACAGCCGTTTTATGCCCTTCAGCTTTAAGTACCGGCTCAGTTGCTAAAACTGCAGCAGCTCCACAAACAGAAGCTCCACTTGCTGTAAGCATCGCTGTATCTTTGTCCATTTTAAAGATTTTATATCCAAGGTATGAACCTAAAATAAAAGTTGTTGAAAGCATAATAAGTGAAACCATAAAGCCACTCATCCCAACATCCATAATCTGCTGAAATGTGATTCTAAAACCATAAAATACTATCGCAAAACGAAGAATCTTTTTTCCTGAAAAAGTGATTCCCGTACCCCATGCACTTGGAATATGATTATGCAAAGTATTTGCATAAAATATACCCATCACAATACCAATAACAAGAGGTGAAATACCAAGTGCCTTTACAGGTTCCAAACCTGCAATCATCGTTGCAGCAGCCGCAAAAATCGCTACAAATATGATTCCAGAGATGGTTCCTTTTCTATTTTCTTTGGAGAATGCCATAAGAAACCTTTATAATAAAATAAAAGCGAATTATACCAAAAAATTATTTAACTTTTGCAACATCAATAGTAAGTTTAACCCTCACACCATCTTTTTCATCAGAGAGATAATACTCTTTCGAGATACGCAAACGGTTTGCATCTATCTGTTTTTCATTCACTAAATATTCTTGAATCATTTGTGCTCTTTTATGTGCTAAAGCAAGAAGTTCCTCTTTTGAAACTTCTTGCATCTTAACACAAGCACTTACTAAAGTTTTTTGGTATGCTCTTTTATATTCATCTTCTTTATCCTCATACTCTTTTGTAAGTTTTTCTTGAAGCTGTGAAAGTTTTTCCTCTCCATAGTGCTCTTTATAAAGCATCTCAACCATATCTAGTGTAAGAGCATTTTCTTTATCTTTTATATTTTTATCACCACTTTTTTGAATCACAAGTGCAATAAGTTTCTCTTTTTGTAAAGCAAGTCTATCTTTGGCTTTGTCATATCCAGCTTCGATATCTAAAACTAATTTTGGTCGCTTTAACATCATCTTCGCTAGTGTATCAAGTTTTTCTCTTTGTGGTGGTGCAATTGCAACACTACCTGCTTCAAAAACAACAAACTCTAAATCATCACTGTTAATACCAAGCATTGAACCTAAAAATTTAAATGGTGAAGTGACAGCTTTAGCTATAAGATTTGTAAAAGTTTTCCAAACAACAGTACCATATTTAAAATCTGGATTATTGACATCACCCTCTACTGGCATATCTATATCTATAATACCATCGCTATCTTCTAAAAGACCTATAACAAACCCTAAAGGAAGATGTGTTACATTTTCATCTTCTATTTCATCACCTAGTTTTATTTTTTTGATAATAACAGAGTTTGAACCTAAAAGTTTCCCATTGTTAATGTCATACCCTAAATCTAAAAAGAGTTTTCCTGAGTCTATTTTATACCCTGCAAACTCAGCACTATAACCACTCAATGAACTTAACTCAAGATTTTTAAAGTTAAAATCAATATCTGTATATTTTTTAGGGTCACTTCCATCTAAACTTCCCTTTAAAAGAGTGGAACCATATTTATCAACCTCCCCTTTTATGTTAAGGTATGTTGTTTCATTTGGTGTATTACTTATCGCATACACAACACCATTTAAGTCATGAATATCTGTTTGAAACTTGATAGGGATAGAAAAGTCACTAAATTTAGCACTTCCATTTGTTACATTTACTTTTACGATACTAATAGGGAATGGTTCTTTTTTCTCCTCTTTTTGAGATACTTTTGTTTCGTTTGTTTCTTGAGATGACTTTTTGACCAAAGTTGCTAGATTCATCACTTTATGCTCATCTATTTTAGCATTTACATAAAATGAATCAACATCTATTTCATCTATAAAAAGTCTATTTTTAAATAATTCTAATGTATACGATTTGATTAAAAACTGATTCATAGAAAAGAGAAAAGAATTATCTTGAGTATTGTTAATAAACAGAGAGTCTATTTTTAAGCTACCATTCATTCGTAAATCTGGATTCTTTTTACTTGGAGCATAAAGCGTTTTTCCAGTTATAGACAAACGGCCATCATAAATATCTATATACGTACTCTCTTGTAAATAGGGTGTTAATGCACTTAAAGGGAGATTTTTAAGAGAGAAATACCCTTTCTCTTTGAGTGGTGTTGCACGAAGTTTCCCTTTTGCATAAAATTTTCCTGTTTTATTTAAACGAAATGTTGTTTTATAATCAAGCCATGAACCCTTCTTAGAGTCTATGTTATGTACAACAACATCTATTCTATCAAGAGAATGTTTTTGCACTTTAGGAAGTGCTTTATCTTTAAAATAGATAGCTGATTGTTGTATATGAAAGTTTTTCACAACAACATGGTAAGGTTTCTCTTTAACAGAAGAAACTTTCGTCCCTTTTTTCTTAGATTTTTGAGTTTTGGCAACAACAAGATTATCAATATTGAGTTTATTGTTTTTATATCTTTGAAGATAAAGTGCCATTCTTTTAAGAAGCACACTTTCAACACTAACATCTTTTTGGGTTGTATCTATTTTGGCATGATGCACCTGAAAACTTCTCAAACCAAGAAGGGTTTGATGTGTTGTCTTTTTTGCAACTTTTAGTTTATCTAAACTTACATTTGCATCCTCAACCATTACAATAAGAGAACCATTTGTATCATAAATATGTGTGTATACTCCTAATGAAGCATAAGCACTTTTAAGATCAAGATTAAAACGTTTAAACTGCTTATTTGTTGCTTGTTTGATATAAGGATTATAATGCACAATGTTAAAATCTTTACATTGTGTTGTTGTCACAACATCAAGTGTTGCAAAAGCAAGTTTTCCATTAATCTCACATGGTGTATCATGATTGATAAGTGTTGTAAGTTGGTACGAAAAAGGTTGTGTACCCAAAGTATTGAGATTTTGTACATGTAATGAAAACTTCTCTATATCTGTCTGCACAGAAGGCTTCACAGCTTTATCTTTAAAGCTAACAGCTATATTGTCCAAGTTGATAGTATCTATATCTATATTCCACGGTTTTGAAGGAGTTACTTCTTTTTTAGTTTGAGCTACTTTTTGTGTCGTATGGGGAGTATTTACTTTCACATATGCACTCCAATCTATCTCACCATTTCCTTCTCTTTCAACGCTTACATGTAAGCCATTAAGAACAACTTTTTCTACCTTTCCTTTTTGTGCTAAAGGGTAAAGTATACTACTGTTTATCTCTAAACTCTCAAGATTTAAAATATCATGATGTTTTACCTTAGGTTTGATACGTAACGATGTAAGTTTGACTGCTGTATTTGAGAGTTGTGTTGCATTGATATCATCAAGAGATGTTTTATACTCTGTATGAAGTGATATTTTTCCATTAGCAACTTCAAGATTAAGCATATCTTGTATGTAGCGCCACTGCGTATAAAGTTTACTCGCTTCAAAATCTAAAGAGCCGTGTAAAGCAAGAGGAGAGAAACTATCAAGCTGTGTTTTTATATCTATAAACCCACCATCTCCAAGTGTTGCATACAAACGGATATTTCCATCACCATATCTATTGTTCTTAGTATCAAAATGCTCTATACGAAAACCTATACGATTTAACATAAAATCAAAAGGTGTTTTATGCGTAAAATCTTTATAGTGAATTTCACCATCTATAATTGCAACATCATCAAGAACAACTCGTGGCATAAAGCCCTGCGTTGTATTTGTTTCAGGTGCAGTGTTTTTTTCAGAAGGTTTTACTATAGAAAGAAGGTTAAGTGTTTTATTACTATCCATCACCAATGAGATATTTGGTTTTTCAAGTGCTATTCTTTTAAGTCGTACCACACCCATAGCAAGTGCATGAGGTTCAAAGTTAAAACAAAAAGAATCAAAAGAAACAAGAGGATGCTTATGTAAATCTTCAAGTGCAAAACCATCTATCTCAACTCGAAATAAAAAAGGATTTACATAAACACTCTTTACATGTAACTTTGTATATGTATTTGTTTCAACAGCTTTTATAAGTTGTGATTTAATAATAAAAGGAAGGATAAAAAAACCAAAAATGGCATAAAAAAGGAAAAGGTAAAGAAAAACTTTCTTAACTTTGTGCATAGCAAACTCCACAATCTAAATAGATTGTAAAGTTTAACTAATGTTTCGTTAAAAGCAGGTTTATTCAGTTGCTTTTAAAACACTCTCTTTTGGGAAAACGAAAGTTGTATGACGGATAACAGAGATTTTTTTACTCGGTTTACCATCTTTGTCTAATGCAAATGCATGAATAGTAATAGGGATAATAGTATCTTTTCTATTGTCATCTACTAGCATATCAGTTGTTTCAAGTGTAACAATTTTTTTCTTTTTCACACCAGGTACTACTCTAAATGGTCTAGTAGGTTTTGCAATTGAAATTTTACCTTTAATACCTTTTGGTTGTTCTACTTCAAAGAAGAATTTCATAGGCTCATTTTCTGTATTTTGTAATAAGAAAATATAAGAGTTTTCAACTTTAAACTTGTTATCAGCAGTATGCTTAATCGCATATAATCTTGTCTCTTTATTAATGTTTAAAAGCATATGTTCTTTTGTTGTACTCATATAACCAAGTGCAAAAACGATAGCAACTAAAAGTACCATATAAGCGATAACTTTAGGACGGAAATATTTAGTTTTTCCTTTTCTTTCTACAATCTCATATGTACTTGACCAAGTAACAAGTGAAGGTTTACCAAGTTTACCCATAACTGTTGTACAAGCATCCACACACTCTAAACAGTTAATACACTCAAGTTGAAGCCCTTTACGGATGTCAATGTGTGTTGGACATACAGTCACACACTTCTCACATGTCGTACATTCAGCATTTGGATCCATCTCAAGAAGCTCTTTTTGTTTGTTAACAAGTTTATGGTGTACATTTTGTTCATGATCATAAATTTTACCACCACGATGCTCATCGTAAATAGCCATAACTGTATGCTCATCATAAAGAACTGATTGAACACGAGAGTAAGGACAAACATAGATACAAAAGTTTTCTTTTAAAAATACGATATCGTATACCAAGAATGCTGCAACACCAATAACAAACCCTATCATCGTCATGTGATCACCTGGGTTACCTAGGTATTTAAAGAAATCTTCTGGTGGAATAAAGAACCACATAAAGTCAGCACCAGCAATAAGCGCTAAAATAGTCCAAAGAACAATAGCTATCGCTTTTTTAGCTTTGTTTTCAGGTTTAGACATATCTGGCTCTTGTTGTTTGTTACCAATACGTTTACGAAGTTTTAAAAGTTTTGTTTCAATTAAATCTCTATAAATTACACGGAATGTTGTTTGAGGACATACCCATCCACAAAACACACGACCACCAACAACAGTCATACCAAAGATACCTAAAAACATAAACATAAGTAAGAAAGGCATGAGGTAAAGCTCTTGCATATCAAACTGTACAAATGCAAGGTGTAACTTCATCTTATCGAAGCTTAATAAAAAGAAATGGTTCCCATTTACTTTAATCCATGGTAGCACTAACGCTACAACAGTCGCAAGAACATAAGCGTAATAACGCTTTATTCTCCACGGTGTAGGGATTTTAATCCCTTTTGTTTTTGTTTCACTCATTTATGTTCTCCCATTTTAATTTGGACAAGCTATTTCACTAATCACTTTCTCTTCAGCATCGTGAGGTGTCTCATGCACCAAAGAACCAAAGGCTACTTGTTTGAGTTCTCTTGATTCTATATAATCTTTTAAAGAACTACGACTTACTCCCAAGATACGAGCCATTTCACTTACACTTTTATCTTCTCTGATGTAGGTAATAATCTCATTCACATATTTATCAAATTTTGAACTTGAACGACTCCCTTTTGGACGACCTATTACCCTTTTTGCATCATTATTAAGTCTTTGTCTAAGTTGATCCATTAGACCTAAAACCAACATTGCAGAGCTCTCTTGTGTCATCACAACAGATTGTTTAATAAAATGAACATTTAACTCATTTTTCAAAAGGCAAGAAAACATTTGGATAAGGTCTTCCATGTTAGTTGTTAAGACCCATACATCATATATAAGAAGTGTCGCTTTTTGTTGAGATTGGAAGTATTTCGTAACCTCTACTCGTTCCTCTAAGCGTTTATTTTGAGAAGTGTGATCGATAAACTCATCATCAATAATAAGATTATTCGCTATTGCATAAGAATTTATATGTTGTAACTGTTCGTGTGCCAACGCAAAATTCTTATCTGGACGGATATATGCTAGTACCATGTAACGATAAAACCTCACTTATTATTGATTTTCATCGTCATTATACACTAGTTTGACGAAATAAGTCAATAGTTTTATTGATTATTTCGTCATTTACAATTTTTGTTACCAGCCTAAACCAATACCTACAACATAGCGTCTATCTTCAATTTGTCCAACTTCAGCACCAAGTTGCTCTTGATACGTTGCAAATTGGAATTTAAGAAGTGTAAGTTGGAAATCTAAACCTGCTGTATATGCACCTTGATACAAACCACCATTAAGTGTTGTTGTAATCCAAGAGTTATCAAAAATACCCATACTTACACCAGCACGAAGATGTTGCATAGGATCATTTGAAATATCTACACTATCATACTGATCTTCAGATTGATATGGATTATAGTTTCTTACACGAGCTTGTTGCGCATTCATGATATCTACATAATCAACTGCAACAATAAAAGAGCTTAGGTATGGTACTTCAGGTGCTATAGAAACACCTGCATTTACTGTCATTGGTTGTGCACCATAAACATCATCAAAATCAAGTGTACCTATATTCATAATACTCAAACCAAGTGCTGGGTGCCATCCATCTAAAATAGATGGTTCATATAAAATACCAACATCTACACCAAAACCTGAATTTGTAATCTCATAAGTATCTTGAATATATGTTCCCAAATCATCACTATGTGCTGTAATTTCACCCTCATCAAGACCAGCTTCATACGATTTTTGAGAGATGTACTTTAAACCTAAACCTACTGTTAAATCTCCACCCATTACATTCTTATATTTTTTAGCAGCACCTAAAACAATACCACCATAAGCTCTTGAGTGTGTTTCTAAAATACCATTGGCACTTCCATTTCCATGAGGAAGTAAATTGATATCAGTAGCCGCAAGTAAACCAATAGAGAATGCTAAATCACTCTCTGTATGGTATGAAACTGAACTATAGTCTGCAGCACTAATGTTATATGTTTCACCCGCGTGCTGTTTAATTACTTCAGTTGTATCATCACTTGGATCTGCATTATCATCATCTGCATCATTTAAATCATCAATGAAAGTTTTCGCATCCTTAGATCCAGATACAGTAATGCCTAATAATTCAACCTCAACACCATGACTTTGCTTAATGTTTATAAGACCAGCAGGGTTATAAAATACTGCTGTTGAATAACCACCAACTGCAGTATTTGCAGCACCCATACCCATAATACGAGCATCTTTATATAAAAACTCTTGTGTCGACATATCTGCATAAAGTAATGAACTTGCTGCCATTAACGATAACGGTAATAATCTTTTCATTTGTGTTTTCCCCCGCCTTTTATTGATTTAAATAATTGATAACTTGATCAAGTGTTACTTGTGTTTCACCAGCTCTTGCATTATCATCACCTGTAATATCCTGAACAAATTCATCTAAACTACTCTGAATATCTTCATCATCAGAAACACCAACAATAGTTCCTGTACCACCATTAAGAGAATCAACTAATAGTTGAGCAACATCTTGTGTTTCGTTACCGTCTATAACAACAGGACATGCATAACAACTCTGTGCTGCAGCTAAAGTAGTATCTATTGAACCATAGTCACCCTCTATACCCTCACATGCTGCTTTATCTCCATCTGTTGTACAGTAACCATTTGTAATAACTGTCGAATTTTCAGCACTAGGTGTTGCTGATTTTGCTAAACGATAATAAGTATACTCTCCACTATCACCCTCTGTTACTGTTAAATGTCCGTACTCTATACCATTTATAGTAACACTCTCACCAGAAACGTTTGGTTTATCAGCTCCTGTTGCCCAAGAAAGAGCATCTAAACTCGCTTGCATATCAAGTGGTGTATCTTCATTATCTGAAACAAGTGCATCAACATCATTTGTCATATATGTAATAGTTGCTGTTGCTTGAAAAGTCTGGTTAAATCCAACATAAAAACAAGCATTTTCAATTCTTGAATTTACCTCATTTGTATCACATAAATCTGTTGAAAGTGTATCAACATCTGCATTTGGAGCGATAGAACGTAAATAGTAGAGTTCTGCTTTATTTAATAATTCTAAAGAATCATCATTTTTATGTTCCTCAACACTTCTTGTTAACGCACCAAAAGCATCACCATCTTCTGTATCAGCATCTAATACCATAGTAACAACATCCAAAGCACCAAAACCAGCTTTTCCCATGTATGCTGTAGCGATGTTAAAATATCTGTCACTCTCTGTAAATGAATCAGCACATTCTCCATCTAACTTTGTCAATGCATCATCAAAATTTCCCAAATCTAAATCTGATTGTACATCAAAACGACAACTTGTTGTATCATCCCCACACCCTGTAAAAAACAGTGATGCTGCAACCATTGAAGTTGCTAAAACTTTTTTATACATGTAAACTCCTCTTTTTTATTAGTCCATTATAACATCTTATTTTTAGATAATACTAAAAGAGATATTTTCACTTTTTCTCTCTAAAAACTCCTTTTTTCATACTCATATGTTACATATCTACACAAAAAATATTTTCTATAGAACTACTTCATAAACCCTATAGAGTTCTTACAAATGATATTTAATATTAATAAAAATAATATAACTACTCTTTTTTCTAGTTTCATTAACTCCCATTATCATTCTTTACATGTAAAGCTATAGTTCTCTATTTTTGAAGTTAAAAATATAATTTTTATTTATACATTAGTCTATTTTTTTAAGACTAGCTTAAAATTGTATCTCCTATAATGACCCCACTCGAAGATAGTTTTTCTATCTCAGATTTTATACACGACTCTAAAAGGAGAGACAATGAAAAAAACAATTAAATTAGCAGTAGTAGCTGCATTAGCTTTAGGAACGACATCTGCATTTGCAACAAATGGGGCAACATTAACAGGTATGGGTGCTGAGGCTCGTGGTATGGCTGGTACTGGTATAGGTATAGCTCACGGTGCTGAATCAGCTTTAACCAACCCTGCACTTATCACCTCAATTGACAAAACAGAAATCTCTTTCGGTGGAACACTTTTTATGCCAGATGT
>Ga0256828_1000483_pt1 | contig 26386 bp, 24 predicted proteins | sample CV88metaG_FD_185993 | JGI IMG/M metagenome (GOLD analysis project Ga0256828, IMG submission 185993) | Hydrothermal vent microbial communities from East Pacific Rise, Pacific Ocean - CV88 | ecosystem: Environmental > Aquatic > Marine > Hydrothermal vents | place: Pacific Ocean: East Pacific Rise...
TTCCTACACTAGCATGAGTAACTACAATAGGAGAACTATATCCTTTCAACTGTCCCAATTCAAGATAAATAGGAAGTGAAGCCATCCACTCCATATCGGCTTTGAGCTTCTCTATAGCTTTTTGATTATATATAACTCGATTTGAATTAATACTCAACAAACCATATGAGCGTAAAGTAGATGAGATAACTTTATAAGGCCATATGGAACTACTTGTTGTAGAGTTATTTAACTCTTCTAAAAATATTGTTCCATATTTTAATAAATACTCTTCATGATTTCCTCTAACAATACCAAAAGCATACTTTTTTACAAAATCTACTACCTCTTTACTCTCTCGTCCTCTATTTATAAGGTCTCCTACAAAAATAAGTTTTGCATTATTAGGAAGTTTAGAAATTAAATCTAGTAGCATTTGATATTCCCCATGAATATCACCAATAATATAATGTTTTGTCATTTTATATCCTTTATTTATCTATTTATTTTTTACTACTACCTCAAACTACAACCTTTTTAACTTAGTGAAGATTTACTCCTTGTTTTTTAAAACTATATTCAACTTTTACTTATTAGTATAAATGTAAACATTTGCACAAAAGAGCCAAAAATATAAATAATATGTAAAAGAGATGTAAATTTAATGTAAATATAGTGTAAATAATTAGAAAATATGAAAATATAAACCATTTATGTTAAAATATTGCATTAATATTAGTACTGTATAAGAGTAGGAACAAAATGGTTGATTTTCAAAAAAAAATAGAATTTTTATTAGAAAACTTATATAAAAATATAAATGAATTGGCTAAAGCATTCCATTCTTCTGATAATCCTACTGCAAAAGAGATTCGTTCTAGAAAAGTAGCTATAAGAAAATGGCTTAGTGGAGAACAGAAAAGTGCAAGATTTACAAATTATGAATGTTATCCTATTGCAAAACTTCAATTTAAAAATGGTATGCAGGTATTTCCTATTTCTGCTTTTAAATGGGATTTTGAACAATTTAAAGATAGATTTAAAGAGTATCAAAAAGATAAAGAGAGTAAACATATATCTTTAAAAGATTATAAATATATATACTACTATCATGAAGCAAAAAAAGAGCTAGTCTATTTTGAGATAGAGTATGATAATGAAAAAGTAACACTCTATACAAAACATCATGCTCAAATGTTAATCTATAAAGGATATATAAAAAGACATAGCAATATGCTCTATTATATAGTATCAAGCAGTGATGAGATAATGTTTTTTAGTTTTAGTGAATTGAATTTAAAATTGGATTATGATGTATATGGTTTAGCCTTAACCAAAGATTATATATTGCAAAACCCAAAAACATCTATGGTTTTATTATCTCAAAAATTACTAACTGATGAGCAAAAGGAGATATTTGAGACCAAAATAAATATTAGTAATATTACTATTGCAGATAATGAAAAAAAAGGTATAGAGGTTGGATTTAGAGATAATCTATCCAAACATCTTTATAATTTAAAAAGTATAATAGACAATTATAAATCTCAAAGTATCTTTTTTAATCTATTTTTAGATGAATTTGAGCTTTTTTATAATAAATTTGAACAATTTTCAAATCAATATGGATACTATCTATCTAGTTTTTCAAAAGGTATGATAAAGGTTATAAACTTACTACTACAAACCAATAAAAAACATCATATACAAGTTATATATACATTAAAAGATTTTGATAAGTCTCTTTTTAATCCATCTTTTAGTGACTCTATTGAGTTTTATAATCTTATTCTAACACTCTCAAAAGAGGAGAAAATATCTTTTGAATTTATAATTGTTTTAAAAGAAGATACAATTATAGATAGAGATTTAAAAGATAAATTTAGAGAATTTGAAGAGGCAAATATTCCCGTACTATTTAGAAGAAAAAAAGATATAAAAGCCTATTCTACTATTATTTTAATCCAAGATTATATGTTAGCTATTTTTGGATTAAAGGGTGAAGATAGATATAAAATTACAAACTATCCAACAGATGTTTTAAAATTGACAAAAGAGTATGAAATACAAAAAAAATATGCAAATACTCTAAAAGAGATAATAGAAGAGGATTATCCATTAAATGGAAGATGGTATCAGTATGGATATGGCTCTAATGATACTTTGCATTTTGCCATCTTTGATATAGATGGAGATAATGTAGATATTACTTTAAAGTCTCATGACAATAAAAAATTTAAAGGAGTTATACACAAAGTATATAATGATATACTATTGTGTACTAGTTTAGCTATTGTAAAATTTAGAGATGATATGAGAAATCCTGTACTTAGAATAGTATCTCTAATGTCAGACCAACATAATGGAAACGGTAAACCTATTATACTATATGGTATTCTTAGTAGAGTAGAGATAGACAAAGAGGATAGAGATAAACTATTTTCTGTTTTAGTTGATAGAAAATCAAGCTCTTATGAGAAAGCCTCTTTTAAATTATCCCTATCTATTGATGAGGTTTTATGTCCTCTGCTTTTTAAATATGAAGAGAGATATAAAAAGAGCTTAAATAGTTAAAAACTCACTATCTCTTAAACTTTTAGCATTTGGATTTCGAGATTTTTTTAACTCCATATCTATATACTCTAATCCATCTAACATACTCAAACTAGCTATAGTAAAATCTCTTACTCCTCTATTTTTGACCAAAAATATATTAAATCCATTTTCATATAATCCCATACGAACAGCAGATGCTACAGAATAAGTGGTAATAATTGTATCTCTTTTGGATATAGCTTTAATATCTGCAAAATACTCTTTTGTCCAGAGTAGAGGATTTTTTTTGGGGCTAAAGGCATCTTGATATACTATATCAACTTTCTGTTTTATTTTTGGTATAGAGTCTCTAGCATCTCCTAGTAGTATCTCTATTTCAAACTGTTTATCTTTATAATAAAAATCTCTACTTAACTTTATAATAATATCTCTAAGATTATCAAACTCTTTTGGATATTTAAAACTAGATAGTGATTTTATTAACTCTCTATCAAACTCTGGAGAGAGTATATTTATTTTTGTATTCAAACTATTTTTTTTGATATAATAAAGAGTTGCTAATGTATTATAACCCAAACCAAAACATATATCCAGAATAGTTATCTCATTTTTATCTTTTTGAAAAGCAAAAGCAGGAAGTATATGCTTTTGCATAGTCTCTTGCAAAGCACCATCAAAAGTAGAGTGATAAGGTTCATTAAACTCTTTAGAAAAAAGAGTAGTAGAACCATCTTCTGTAACTACTTTCTCTTTTTGTTTTCGTAAATTTTTATTATATCCCAACTTCATCAAGCTCTTTAAATTTGAATGCTTCCATAATATCTTCTATAGTCTCCTCTTTTCTAACACAAAGGACTACCATACCCTCATTCATATATTCAATATAATTTTCAAATTTATTCTCTAAAATAATAAAGTCAACCCAATCATCAAAATCCTCTTTTTTATCAAAAAAACGAACAGATTGAACTATCCCCTCATCAAAATCAATCAAAGCCCACTTTTTTACATCTAATACTTTAGTGACTTTTGCTGATTTTTCATCACTCCTATCAACAGGTATCCAGATTAACATATTATAATCCTTTTAGGATTTCTTTACTTAGTTTTAGTTTTTTATTACTCATAGTACCAACACCTTGTTTTAACACTTTTTTTGCTATATCTTTAGCATCTTTTAGTGAGTGCATTTTATATGTTCCACATTGATATTTATTGAGTTCTGGAATATCTTTTTTAGATTTAACAGCCAATACATCTTCCATTGATTTTTCCCAAGCTTTTGCCACCTCTTTTTTCTTTGGTGTGCCTAATAGTGACATATAAAATCCCGTTCTACAACCCATTGGAGATATATCTATAATCTCAACACTATCACTATTAAGATGGTCTCTCATAAATCCAGCAAATAGGTGTTCTAGTGTATGTATTCCTTTTACACTTAATTTGTCATGATTTGGTTTACAAAATCTTAAATCAAATACAGTAATATCATCTCCTGTTGGAGTTTTCATTCTCTTTGCAACTCTTACTGCTGGTGCTATCATTTTGGTATGGTCAACAGTAAAACTATCTAATAGTGGCATAAAATATCCTTTTTTATGTATTGTTTTTTGTGATTATAGCAAAGTTAGTTAATAGTAGATTGAAAGTAAAATTGAAAATGTGGACAGAGATGTCCACAAATAAAAAAGAGGTTAAATTATACTCTAGCCTCTTCTCTTCTTTGGAGTCTTTCCCAAAACTCATCTACACCTTTTTGAATTGCTTCAATAATGTGTCTATTTTGTGGTTTAAATAGGTGTTTATATCTTCCTTGAGCCCCTAGATAATCCTCTACTGGAATTACATTTTTTGGTCTATATAAAATATTTAACTCATGACCATCTATAATTTCATAGATTGGGAACATTAAACTATCAGTTGCAAGGTCTGTTACATTAATAGTATCTTTTGGGTCAAATTTCCACTCTGTAGTACATGCACTAACTGTATTGATAAAACATGGACCCTCTGTCTCAAGAGCTTTTTGGAAACCTTTTGCCATAATTTTCCACTTGTTTGGTGCAAGTTGAGCTACATATGGAGCACCATGTGCTGCCATAATAGCTACAAGGTCTTTTTTCTTTTGTTTTTTACCATAAGAGTGAGTACCTGCTTGTGCTGTTGATGTATGCGCACCTATTGGAGTAGCACTACTTCTTTGTCCACCTGTATTTGCATAGTTTTCATTATCCAAACAGATATATGTAAAATCATGACCTCTTTCCATAGCACCACTAAGCCATTGGAAACCAATATCATAAGTACTTCCATCTCCACCAAATGCTACAAATTTTACAGGTGCATCTGGGTCTTTTAATGTACCTTTTCTTTTTCTAGCTTTATACATAGACTCAGCACAAGCAGCAGCTGTTGCTGCGTTTTCAAAACCGATATGTATCCATGATGTATCCCAAGAGGTATATGGATAAACAGCAGTTGAAACCTCTAAACAACCTGTATTTGATGCTAATACTAAGTTATCATCAGTACAGTTCATAAGCTCTCTAACTATCATAGAGTGCGCACATCCTGGACAGAGAAGGTGAGCACCTTCGAGTCTATCATTGGTAGTTGAAAACTCTTTTAAGTTTTTTATTGATGTAATTGCCATTTCTTAACCCCTTCTTGTCTCAAAAAATCCAAGTTTTGGTCCTCTAACACCAGAGAACTGTTGGATGTTTGTTGTAATATATCCAGCATCAGCATGTGCTTTTTGCTCATTCATAATTCTTTTTGCCTCATCTATAGAAAAGTCTCTTCCACCCAAACCATAAATATAATTTGTAATAATTGGTCTAGCTTTTGTACTATAAGCTGCTGCTGAAACTTCATTAAACAATGCACCCATAGCACCACCTGGAGCTGATTTGTCCATACATACTACAGCTTTTAGATTTTCTCTATCTAACTCTTCTCTTATTAAATCATAAGGGAAAGGTCTAAAACATCTAGGAGATACAATTCCTACTTTAAGTCCAGTCTCTTCTCTAATCTGTTTTGCTGCTAAAATTGCTGTTTCAACAGAAGAACCAAGTAAAACCATAGCAACTTCTGCATCTTCCATCATATAGCTCTCTACTCTTTTGTACTCTCTACCTGTTAGTTCTTTGAACTCTGCAAATACTTCATCAATTACTTTTCGAGAGTCCATTAATGCTTTGTGTTGTTTTGCTTTATGCTCATAGTGCCAATCCTCTTCTGTTTGAGCTCCATGAGTTACAGGTCTGCTAAAATCTAACATATCATCAACAGGAACATAATCACCTACAAATTTATATGCTACCTCATCTTGGAGTGGTCTAACATTTTGTGCTTTATGAGAAGTAGTAAATCCATCTTGATGAATCATAACAGGAAGTCTAACATCTAAATGCTCACCAATTCTAAATGCCATTAATGATAAATCGTATGCCTCTTGAGAATTAAAAGCATCAAGTTGTATCCAACCACTATCTCTACCTAAATACATATCAGAGTGGTCACCTCTAACATTTAGTGGAGATGCTAATGCACGATTAACTACAGTTAAAACAATAGGAAGTCTCATACCACTTGCTTGATAGAGAACCTCTGCCATAAGTGCAAAACCTTGTGAACTTGTAGCAGTTGCCACTCTACCACCTGCTGCGGCTGCACCCACACATCCACTCATTGCAGCATGTTCAGATTCAACCATTACAAACTCACCGTCCACATAACCATTAGCTTGATATGCACCATAGTTCTCAACAATTGGAGTTGATGGAGTAATAGGATAAGCTGCAACTACATCAATTTGTGCTTGTCTTAATGCTTGAGATGCTGCATAGTTACCATCCCAAACTTCTACTTCATTTAATTCAAATTTTTCTGCCATAACAGTCCCTTATTTTTTAGCTTTTTTCTTTTTTTCTGGCCAACTTGCCAATGCGTCATCATTATCCATAGTTTCTGCAAACATTAGTAGTGATTTTGGATTTGTAGGACAAACCTCTACACAAACCCCACACCCTTTACAGTGGTCATAATCAATTCCCAACATCTGCTTATCTCTTGAAACAATAGATGTATCTGGACACCATACCCAGCAGTTTTGACAATCTATACAGATGTCTCTATTATAAACTGGCTTAATAACTCTCCAAGATGCCACAGTAGCTGTATATGAATTAAAATCACTATAGTTTCTCTCTTCAGGTTTTATAAAAGCTGCACCTTTATCAAGTAAACCATCAAATGAAGTTAAAACAACTCCTTGAGGAACTGCATCCCATCCAACTTTCTCTTCGGCACCTAATTCACGAATACCTCTTTTATCTGTTACACCAGCTGAACCTGTCATACTCATAATACTCTCCTTTACTTCACTTCGTTATACGCTCTTGTAATTGCATCCATATTGGCATCAATTATCTTTTGTGGGAATTTAGAGAGAACTTTTTTCATACTATTTAGGAAAAAGTCCAACTCATACATTTGTGAAATCTTCATAAATGCACCCAAAATTGGTGTGTTTGGCATAGCTCTACCAATAGTATCAAGAGAGATTTGCATACAGTCAACTACAAAAGTTCTATCAACTTTATCTTGCAAAGCAGGAATTTGAGCAATTAAATCCTCTTTTGACAAATGAGTTGTAATAATGTACTTTGTATCAGGTTTATCGTTTTTTGTTATATCATCTGTAAATGCCAATGCAGGGTCAATTACAAAAACATAATCAGGGTACATTTTAGTCTCATGATTGGTAATAGGCTCATCATCAATTCTATTGTATGCATTCATGGCAGCACCCCGTTTAGCAGAACCATAAAGAGCATACGCTTGTACCTCTTTACCTGTAGCAGCAACAACGCTACCTAATCCTTTAGCACCCGTTACAGCACCTTGACCAGCACGGCTGTGCCATCTTATCTCAGTCATAACTACTCCTATTGTTTATCTATTATGGGGTATTGTATTGTTCCCCCTCTTAAATGGTGTTTCATACTCGATAAAAAAAACTATAATATTTACAAAATGTATAGAAACTATCCACTATTTATAATTTGTATCATAATTTTTAATATATTTTATAGATTCTAATACATTCGTGCATATTTTTGATGCACATTTTTCCAATATCTCAAAAGAGGAGTATCCAGAGGTAACAGCTATAGAATTGACTCCTGCACTATTGGCTGAAAGAATATCCATAGGAGTATCTCCTATCATCCATACTCTATTTTTATTATGATTTAATCTTTCCAAAGCTTTTAATATAGGTTCAGCATGAGGTTTTGGATATGTTACATCTTCTCTACCGATTAATGTATCAAAATAATCCATAACTCCTAAATGTTTTAAAATCTCTATAGAATATTTCCCTGTTTTAGTCGTTACTACACCTAATGTTGCAAATTTACTCGCTTCGTATATAGCCTCTTTTGCTCCATCTAATAATATAGTTTTTTCTAAATGGATAGTTCTATAGTGCATTTTATAAGCATCTACTAATTTATCTATTAAACCATTATCAACTCCCATCTCTTTATACATATCATCCAATGTTTTTCCTATATGAGATTTTATAATAGTATCAGGAGGAGATTCTATACCAAATTTTTCAAAAGAGACTCTAAATCCCTCTAAAATTGCCTCTGTAGAGTCAATTACCGTACCATCTAAATCAAATAATATTACACTTTTCATACCAAACTCCATAAAACAACAAAAAGCACAATAGGTGTTACAATAAATCCAAATTTACTATATTCCCAAAAGCCTATTTTTATACCTTTTTTTTCTAAAACATGTAACCATAAAAGTGTAGCAAGAGAACCAAATGGTGTCATTTTGGGTCCTAAATTTGCTCCAATAATATTAGCATAAGCCAAAGCTTGATTATTTATCTCATTTACAGATATATCCATAATCATAATAGTTGGCAAATTATTCATAATAGCACTCAATACTGCACTAATAAATCCTGTACCCATTATAGCTACTCTATCTCCATATTTTGTTATCTCTTGAAGTAAAATAACTAAATAATCTGTTAATCCTGCATTTTTTAATCCATAAACAACTATATAAAGTCCTATACTAAACCAAACTATTTGCCATGGAGCTGTTTTGATAGTTAGCCAAACTTTAGCACTTTTCATATATGAGGCAATAAACAAAAATATAACTCCACCACCCAAAGCAAATATACTTATGGGTAAATGATAATAATCACCTATTAAATAACTACTCAATAAAAGTGCTAAAAAGAACCAACTAAATTTAAAAAGTTTTTTATTTTTTAATACACTATCTTCTGTAGGAAGTAGGGATATATCTATATATTTTGGTATATCTTTTCTCAAAACTATCCAAAGTACTAATATAGAGACTATTACACTAACTATAAATGGAATGCTCATAGTTATAATATAGTCCATAAAACCCAAATCAAAATAGTTAACAGTAACAATATTGGTTAAATTTGAAAAAACAAAAGGCAAAGATGCACTATCACTTATAAATCCACCTGCTAACAAAAAAGCCAAAATAGTTTTGGCATTTAATTTTAGTATTTTCATTTTTGCTAATAAAATAGGTGTCAATATAAGAGCAGCACCATCATTAGCAAATAGTGCAGATACAAAACTTCCAAGTAGTAAAGAATAGACAAACATTAAATGTCCATTACCTTTTGATAGTTTTACCATTTTGATAGCACACCACTCAAAAAAACCTATCTCATCAAGTACCATAGATAGTAAAATAATTCCAATAAAAGCTAAAGTAGCATCCCACACTATATCTGTAACTACTAAAACATCATCAAAACTTACAACTCCCAAGCTTAGAGCAACTATAGCTCCAATAACTGCTGTAGTACCAATCTGTAACCCTTTTGGTTGCCAAATAACCAAAACTAGAGTAACAATAAATATAAAACTAGCCAAAAACATACTAGTAACTCATCTGTATCTTGTCTATATCATCCCAACTCATCTGTTTTGAATTAGTTCTATGTTTAAGAATATGGTCTATATATCGTGCAAAAAGGTCAGTTTCTATATTTACTTTTGTACCTATTTTATATTCACTTATAAGTGTCTCTTTTAGAGTATGAGGTATAATAGTAAGTCTAAAACTATCACTATAAACATCGTTTATTGTAAGCGAAATTCCATCAATAGTTATTGAGCCTTTTGGAATAATATATGATATATATTTTGGTTCAACTTTGATTATAAAATCGGTTGCATTCTCTCTTTGAGTTATATTTATAACCTCTCCAATACAATCAATATGCCCTTGAACAATATGTCCTTCAAATCTATTATCAAGTCTCATAGCAGGTTCAAGGTGTACTCTACCTGAGATTTTAGAACTATCTATAATAGACCTAGTCTCATCGGAGAGTTCCAAATCAAATCCATCACTATTTACTTTGATAACAGTTAAACAGACCCCATTTATAGCTATACTATCACCTAATTTTGCTTTATGATTTGATTTGATACTCAAAATATTATTTTTGTAGCTTTTTACTGTTGCTATCTCTCTAATTAGCCCTGTAAACATAATCTTCCTATTTTTTACATCTATTATATCAAAAGAGAGTATATATATCAATTTTAACAAAAAATTAATTTAATTTATATTTTTCACATTTAGTGCTAAATTGTATATTAACATTTCAATATACAAATTAAAACAAAGGAGTTTAATATGAAAATGCTATCTTCAATTATAGTATTGATATTACTTCAATCATCTTCACAATTTGCATGTAAAACTCGTCGTTTTTTGCAAAAAAGCATGATTGAATTTTTTTAATAAAGGAATAGGGGTGTAAATCCCTCTATTTTATTACATTTTTATTACATTTCTTACTCTAAAAACAAAAACTTGATTAACAATATATGAATATATAAGCAAAAAACATTATAATTCATAAATGAAAACTGTTCAATTTTTAAGCAACTCTGCCAAAATAGATAACATTGTCAAAGGACTCACAATAAGCAAATCTCTTTTTGTCTCTATAATAGTTACAGGAGAACCTCATACAGGTAAAAAGAGTTTAGTCAAAATGATATTTCCAAATTCCAAATTTATTGATGCCAATAACAAAGAAGAGATGATAAAAGCATTGGATAATTATAGTGAAGTCATTATATATAATTTTGAAGCTGTATCAAATATAGAAGCTTTAAATTTTGAAAATAAAAGAGTTATAGCTATTGCAAATAAAGTTAATAATAGTAAAATTATAGAAAAGAAATTTGCATTTATATATAATCTACCTCCTCTAAGAGAGAGAACAGAAGATATAGAGATGTTAATGAACTATTTTAGTGCTAGTATAAAAAAAGAGTTAATGTTAGATAGTAATATAAAATTAAATTACAAAGATATGGATTTATCTGAAAATATCAAATCTCTCAAAGCATCTATATACAAAAGATTAATATTAAATAATCTCTCTTCTAAAGATATAGAAAATATACTATTTGATTATTTATATGAAAAAATTAATGGAAATAACGCATATAGAGAATATCTGCCCCTATTTGAAAAGCCCCTAATTAAAGCTGGTTTATCTAAATATAAATCTCAATTAAGATTATCATCCATATTAGGATTAAATAGAAATACATTAAGGAAAAAAATTTATGAACTTGGTATCGACTAATTTTAAATTTTTTATTGAATGTGATGCTAATCCATTTATACTCTTTAATCCCGAAGGCAAAATTATATATCTAAACTCTAGTGCAGAAATTTTAATGGGTTCATGTACTAGAGAAAAACTATTTGAAGTAACATTATCATATGCACCAAAAAATTTTGGGTACAAAAAAACTCTACTTGATTTATCTTTTGGTTATTTTGAGTTTTATGCTATAAATGTACTATATGAAAATGAAGAAGAGATAGCCATTCATCTATACAATAAACCAATGGCAAAATTAAATAATAATATAAATTTAGAAGGATTTACTAAAACTGATATAAACTTACTATTTGAAGCCAATATTGAACTTTTTAGAATGCAATATAGTGGCAAATTAAAACTTATTACTGATTATGATTTACCAAAATTATATATTCATCAAAACAATTTTTCTTTTTTAATCCGTAAAATTTTTGAACAAATGAAAAATTCAAAACAGATAACTATAAATATAAAAATCAAAATAGGAGAGATGATTGTAGTCAATAACAAAAAATATCCTATTATTTTATTTATTTTACAAAGCGAATATAGAGATAAACAAAGTGATAACGAGATACAAAATATAGCAATAGAAAACTATATTAATATTCATCTAAAAGAGACCTCTATAGCACTAGAAATTCCTGCTATATCTTGAAATTTATTTTTTTAGAATATAATTATAAGCTTTAGTCAAATTAATTAAAACAAGAATAATAAAACATGAAACTAGAAAAAGAAAATATATTAACAACATTATCTCAATCTATACTTTTTAAAGATATAGAGAAATATAAAATAGAACAACTTATAGAAAATTCTCAAAAAGATTTTTTTAAAAAAGGTGAAATAATATCAGAAGAAGAGTTAAAAAATTTTATATTTATTCCTCTAAAAGGTTGTGTAAAAAGCTATCAAGTAAATCCAAATAATGGAAAAGCTTATACTATTTTTCTTTTTTATAAAGGAGATGTATTTGATATTGTAACATTTATTGACCAGTACAAACAGTCAAAACATGAAGTTATATTTGAAGTGGTAAAAGATGTAGAATTTTTAAAAATTTCTCATAATATCCTAAATAAATGGATAGAAAATGAACCACAATTCAATAAAAATATTCTTTTTTTATTATCTCATATGCTTTTAAGTATTGAACAAAATGCTAGTGATTTAGCACTTTATGATACTTTTACCCGTTTATCTAAATTACTTGTTAGACATATTTGTCATAAATCTTTTTCATCAGATTTAAAAACAAAAATAAAATTAAAATATATTAATACCTTATCACATGAAGAGATAGCAGATATTATTGGTACAGCAAGAGAAGTAGTAAGCCGTCATATCAAAGTTTTAAAAGATAAAAAAATTTTGGAAACAAACAAAAAGAAATATCATATTTTAAATTTAGAAGCTTTACTTGAATATTGTCATATACCTTCACATACAAAAAAAATGTGATAATAGTCACAGATTTTATATTAATAGTTTATTTACAATTCCGACAAAATGAGTATAGTATTAAACTCTACTTCAAAAAATATTTAGGAATTAAAAAATCTATGAATAAACTTTTATCTATTTTAATATTTTTATCTATACAAATTAATCTGTATAGTATGGATATAAATAGTACTATTGTATCTGGGGACAGAGAATTTTATATTAAACTAAGTAAAAATTTAGATAAAAATCAAACTCAAGATATTTTAAATCTACAACAGACTCTTCTAAAAAAATTACAAGAGCTTTCTGTTACTTATAAAGAACATAATATATCAAATACTCTACCAACAACTCAAGATGATTATCAAAATATGTTTGAAAGTTATCTAAATGAGAGTATAAATAAATCAAAATATTATAATCAACTATTAGACAATAAACAAAATCTTGTTTTAATGAAAAATCAAATAGATAGTGATATTGAAATAGATTTAACAAAACAACTATTTTATGCTTTTTATAGTAAAAATATAACTCTTTTAAAAAATGAAATTAAGGAGATAAATAATCATTTAAAACTATATCAAAATATGTTTATTCAATCTCTACCCAATATTGTTTTTAGTAATGCAAAAAATAAAAAAGCTCTAGCTAAACTAAATAAATCTATATCAGAATTAAAAGACCAAGAAAAAATTTTAAAACTAAAAATTGAACAATCCAAACTAATGGATAATAAAAATAAATTATCCAATTTAACAGATAAAATGGATGAAATCCATAGAAAAAAGTATAAATTTTTCCGTAAAAAAATATCATTTACATTTTTACTATTTTCAAAAGCATTACAAAATAAAAACCAAAAAGCATTTAGTTATAAAAAAAATATGGTTGATTTTATTCAAAAACATCATGATGCTCAATATGTTTTAGTAAAAGATGATTTAAAAACACTTTTTAGAACTATGGAAAAAGGCTTATTTGGAACTATTGCTACATTTGAAGGAGAGAGTTCAGAAGAGATTAAAACTCAACTATTAAATATTTGGTCAATTGCAAATCAACCTCTATTTTCTATAAATAAAACACCTATAAGTATATTTAAACTTATTGTCTCACTTTTTATTTTTATAATAGGTTTTTTTGTTGCGAAAATATATAAACACTATATAAATAGAATTTCAATTAAAAGTAGAACTATTACAGAAAGTACCCAAACACTCCTATCCAATTTGGGACACTATTTTATATTTTTGGTAACTCTATTTATAGTTTTAAATGTATTAGGTATTGATTTATCATCTATTGCTTTGGTAGCTGGTGCTTTGTCTGTAGGTATTGGATTTGGACTTCAAAATATTATATCTAACTTTGTATCTGGTATTATTTTGATGTTAGAAAGAAGTGTCAAAATAGGTGATTACTTAGAGATAGATGAAAATACTAGAGGTAGAGTTACAGATATTAAAATGCGTTCTATTACAGTCAATACAAATTCTAATATTGATATTACAATACCAAATCAAAGTTTAATAGAAAATCAAGTTACTAACTGGAGTATGAATGATAGAATAAAAAGATTTGAAATACCATTTGGAGTTGCTTATGGAACCTCTCCACAAAAAGTTATAGAAGTAGTATTAAAAGCAGTGGAAAATGCTGATTGTAAAAATATTTTTAACTCAAAAGAGAGATATACTCGTGTTGTAATGACAGGAATGGGTGATAGTAGCGTAAATTTTGAACTTTTTGTTTGGATTGCAGGAAAAGAGATTTTTTATCCAAAAAGAACCACTTCAAAATTTCTTATTCTTATTTATGATGCGTTATATGAAAACAATATAGAAATACCTTTTCCTCAACAAGATATTCATATTCGTTCTATTGACAAAAGTATAGAATTTAAAATATAAATATCTATTTATCTCTTTTCTATAAAAATAAAGATTTATTAGGCTATAAGATAGTTTTATAGAATAAAGGGAAAAAATGTCAATATCTGATAAGATAAAATGGAATAAAAAATATAAATCTAATCCTAAAATGCCAAATAATATTATAAATATTGTAAAAGAGTACGCACCTTTGGCAAATAAAAAAGAGGCACTAGATATTGCTTGTGGTATGGGACGACATAGTAGATATTTAGCTAGTATAGGTTTTAGGGTTGAGGCTTTAGATATTAGTGCTATTGCACTAAATTCTTTATCCAAAATAGAAAATATTACTACAAAAGAGGTTGATTTTGATAACTATCAACTACAAAAAGATAGATATGATTTGATAGTATGTATCAACTTTTTAAAAAGAGAGCTTTTTCCTCAGATATATCAAGCCCTAAAAGATAATGGGATATTTATATTTGAGAGTTTTATATATCATCCCCATAATACCAAAGCACCATCAAATCGTAGTTTTTTACTTGAACAGGGAGAATTAGAGTATAAAGTAGCAAAAGATTATGAGGTACTGTATCTAAAAGAGTTTTGGGAGATAGGGATTAATAAAGATAAACTATTTAAAGGCTCATTTGTAGGACGGAAAAAATAGATAATTTTTGTTATAATTCGCATAATTATTTTACTAAGGATAAAAAATGGGACAAACCATTACTGAAAAGATTTTCTCTGAACATGCAGGATATAATGTAAAAGCTGGAGAGATAGTCAGAGTTGATATTGATATGATTATAGGTAATGATATTACTACACCTATATCAATTAGAGCTTTTGAAGAGAGTGGTGCAAAAGAGTTAGCTAGAGATAATTTTTGTATAGTTATGGACCACTATATACCAGCAAAAGATATAGCCTCAGCTAATCAAGCAAAAATATCAAGAGATTTTGCCTATAAACATAATCTAAAATACTTTTTTGATGAAAAAGATATGGGTATAGAACATGCTTTGCTTCCTGAAAAGGGTTTAGTAATACCAGGTGATGTAATAATTGGAGCTGATAGTCATACTTGTACTCATGGAGCATTGGGTGCATTTAGTACAGGAATGGGTAGTACTGATATATCATTTGGAATGATAACAGGTGGAAACTGGTTTAAAGTGCCAGAGAGTATCAAAGTAGAACTAATAGGAAAACCAGCCAAACATATATATGGAAAAGATATTATCCTAGAGCTTATCCGTCAAATTGGTGTGGATGGAGCTTTATATAAGGCTATTGAGTTTACAGGTGATGCTATAAAATACCTAGATATGGCTGATAGATTTTCTATAGCAAATATGGTAATTGAAGCTGGAGCCAAAAATGGTATATTTGCTGTTGATGAGGTGACCGAAGCATATTTAGAAGATAGAGCAAAAGCAAATGGTGGACTAAGAGCCAAACCTAAAATTCACTACTCTGATAGTGACGCAAATTACTCTCAAACTATTACTATAGATGTATCAAAATTATCTCCTGTAGTAGCATATCCATTTTTGCCATCAAATGGAAAAAGTATAGAACAAGCTGTTGCAGATGATTTGAAAATTGACCAAGTAATGATAGGAAGTTGTACCAATGGACGAATAGAAGATTTGAGAATTGCCAGTGAGATTGTCAAAGGTAAAAGAGTAGCAAAGCATACTAGAATGATAGTAACTCCAGCTACTCAAAAGATTTTGCTTCAAGCTCAAAAAGAGGGAATTATAGAGACTCTTATAAATGCTGGTGCAGTTGTATCAAATCCAACTTGTGGAGCATGTTTGGGTGGATATATGGGGATTTTGGGAGATGGTGAGAGATGTGTAGCTACAACAAACCGTAACTTTGTAGGTAGAATGGGTGCTAGAACCTCTGAGATATATCTAGCCAATTCAGCTGTAGCTGCTGCTAGTGCAATAGCTGGAAAGATTGTTGACCCTAGATAAAAAATAGAGTATCATTGATACTCTGTTCTCTTTTGACCCTTTTTATAGATAAAATATAAAAACCATACTCCAAAGCCCATAATTTCACAATTAGTTGACATTTGCAATGTTATAATTTTAAAAAAGGTATAAAAAAGTGATAAAATTTATATTATTAATTTTGGTTTTTATAAATATAAGTTATGCAGATAGTAAAAAATATTATATTCAGTTGGGAAGTTTTAGACAACTATCTGTTTTAGAACAGACTATTAATCGTATGCCAAGTAATCTTCGTTCTCATATTGTAGTAATTAATTCAAATGGTTGGTATATTCCTTTTGCTTATCATACTACAAAAAGATATGCCTTAATACAAAAGTTGCCTAGTTATAAAAGATATTTTTCTGATGCGTATATTACTAGTTCTCCTTATATATTTAATCATCAAATTGTTCGTAATTATACACAAAATGCTCAAAAAAGATATAAAAGAGTTAGATATAGTTCTCCAAAAATAGAACCAAGAGAGTATTCAAATATAGCTATATCTCCAACAGATAATATCTCTTATATTCCAAATGTAACCTATGAAGTAGTACCTCAAAAAAAGAAAGTTATTATTCCTAAACCTAAAAAGAAAAAAATTATAAGAAAAAAATATAAATATTTTACAAAAAGAATGTTAAGTGGAAGACATTACTATTTAACATATAAATCAAAAGATAAATCTCAAAATCTATTGGTAAAAGTGAGTTTTTATAATCACAAAGTATTATATCAACCTTTAGTAGGAAATATGAATTTAAATGAAGCTAACTATTTAGTTTATCATAAAAAATTATATATGTTTGCTGATAATTTTTCAAAAGATGGGGCTTTTTCTAAAATTGAGAAAAATAGAAAAAAATATATATTGGTTTCTAGTTGGTATAATGGGAAAAAGTTAAATACTCTTCGTTATTATTATAATCTTAATGATGCAAAAAAGTATTTGGGAACAAATACCTCAGGACAGTTAGCTACAGCATTAGAAGATGGAGAGTTTGATGGACTCCATCAAGCCTTTGAAGGGGTTGAGGGAATCTATATAGGTGCAGAAGATAATTATTGATATAATTATCTCACCACCTCTCTCATATTGTTTTGTGGTTGAATATCAATTATATCGACTGCTCTATATGGTGTAATTTGAATATTACTTATAGGGTCTATAGGATTAAGTATATTCCATAATCTATTATCATATATTATTTTTATGCCACCACTACAGCCAAATATATTTTTTAGCTCATCACACGCATCTCCTATTCCATCACAATCGCTATCATGTTGATTGCTATTACTTTGAGTTTTACAGTTATCACAAGCATCACCAACTCCATCATTATCGCTATCTTCTTGATTTTGATTTGGAGTGTATTTACAATTGTCATCACCGTTTAATATAGTGTCATTATCTATATCACTATCACATTTATCTCCTATACCATCATGGTCGGTATCTGTTTGGTAAATATTTACAATATCTTGACAATTATCACAAACATTACCTATTCCATCATTATCATTATCTGCTTGGTTACTATTTGCTATATTTGGACAATTATCTTCATAGTCAAAAACACCATCATCATCTTTATCTTGAACTGAAGTATGAACCATTACTGTTTTTGTCCATTTTCCATAAGAATTTTCTACTCCATCCTCATAAGTTGTCATAAAAGTTTTTCCATGATGAGCATATCCTGCAGGGTCCATGATAATTACTTTTTTAACATTACCATTTTGAGAATATCCTTTTACTACTGTTAAATGTGCATTTCCATCTGTCCATTTTATTCTACGATACATTGGATTATATTGGTTTATCTGTTCTTTTATCTCTTCAAATGTTGCTGGTCTATTTATTGGATTATCAGCATATGTATTAACAGAAGTAGTTGTAGCATTATAGTGATTTATAATATTATGTACTCCTGGAGGCCATTCACCATAATTATAATTTTTAGGATTGGTACAAACATCTGTTACATTAACACCATTATAAGATAATACCCACTGAAGTATTTCACATTGTCTATATGGTTCTCCTGTTTCAGGGTTTTTAAATCCTACATATCTCATAATAGCATCTGTAGAACCTAACCAGCACCAGTTACCTTGTTCTTGTCCTACTGTTGGAACGGCAAGAGTTTTTCCCTCTGCACTACAATTTATAGATGATAATATTAATGTTGCTAAAATTAAACTAATTTTCTTCATTTGAAACTCCTTGAGTATTAATATAATTTTTTAGTATAGGTATCATATTATTAGTTTGAAAAATAGATAAATCAGATAGATTATTATCTAATTCTAATCTCTCTCTTGTTCCTAATAATGGTATAAGCTGATTAGATGATTCTTGCCATATAAATATTAATGGAGCAGACTCTTTAAAAACCATAACCAAGCCCAAATTTTCTGTAGTCCCTAGATAATTCTCTATACTATTTAGTTGATTTGCAATATCTGCTTCTCCTATTCTAGTTACTTTATTTGTTTGAGTTGAAAATGTTAATAGTGTTCTAATTTGATTATTTACAATAACTGGGTATTTTAGTTCATTAACCGAGCTATTCAAATCTAAATTACTACCATTTTGATAATTATTAATTCCATCTTCAGATAAAATATATACTCTAATAGGATTGCCTAATTGAGTTTGATTTAGTTCACTACTATCCATAAAACCAAAAGATATTAAATCTTTTTGAGGAATAGAGTTTAACCAGCTATTTTTTTCTTGTTGTATAGTTGTGGTAGTATTATTACTCGTATTATTTTCTTGAGTATTATTTGTATCACTACTACTATTTCCTCCATCTCCACATGCTATTATTAAAGTGGCTATCAAAGATAAACCTATAGTTTTAAATGTCTCTTTTTTTAAGTTCATATCGTCTCCTTTATTATAAATTTCTACCATAAATTTTTTTTGGAATGGCTATAGAAGTGGTTGTTCCATCTCCTATTTCTCCATACTCATTGCTTCCCCAAGCCCATAACTGTCCATATTTGTCAATAGCTACAGTATGCACAATACCTGCATCTACAGCTATCCAGTTATGAGATTGGGTTGATTCTTGTACTGGGAATTTGATATTTACATCCCAACTATTAGACCCTATAGTTCCATATTGACTATCTCCCCAACCTCTCATTGTGCCATCATTATATATTGCCATAGAGTATTCTGCTCCAGATGATAGATATTTTACTCCTATTAAATCTATTTTAATTGGGGTTAACTCTTCATCTGCACCACTACTATTGTTTGTAAGTTGTCCAAATCCATTATTTCCCCACCCCCATACAGTTCCATTCTCTTGCATAGCAAGAACATGACTATCTCCTGCTGAGATATTAATAAATTTGGAGGTATCCCAATCAGAAAATAGGTCACCTTGAGCTACAACTGCTGTTGGAGTTAATCTATTATTTTTATCTCCTAGCCCTAATTCTCCTAAAGTATTACCTCCCCAACTATATATAGTTCCATTATCTCTAATAGCAATACTAAAATTTTCTCCTGCAGAGATTACATTCCATTTGCCATCTAGTTTATATGGAGTGTTTTGCATATCTGTATTTCCATTACCTACACAACCATCAACATTACTTCCCCAACTCCATAAAGAATTATCCGATTTTAATGCTAATACATGGGTATCTCTACTTGAGACATCTTTCCAACTATCATTTGATACCTTTGTAGGAGTTGAGACTTTACTATTTAAAAATATATCACTACCATCGCCTATTTGTGCTAAATCATTATGTCCCCATGCCCAAAGAGAGCCATCCTCTTTTATTGCATAGGTTGTCCATCCACCTGCATCAATTTTTGCCCAATCATGACTATGTGTTATCTCTTGGACTTTAGTTAATCTATTTGTTGTTGTTCCATCACCTAACTCCCCATTACTATTATAACCCCAACTCCATATTGTTCCATCTGATTTTAAAGCTACTGTATAATAAGCACCTACTTTTGCCATTTTCCAATATAAAGATTTAATTTTAATAGTCTCTAAAACAATAGAACCATCTTCTAATTCTACTTCAAATTGACAACTATCTGTAGCATTTGTTTCATTCTCTTTGGTATATATAATAGTATTATTATTGAATTCACAACTACCATATTGACCATTTTGAGTTATTTGAATAAAACTACCATTAATATCCAATTTTTCTTTCCAATTTGCAGATATTTGTATTTTATCTACATCTAATACTAAAGTGGTTGTTGTATTAGAGTTTGAATTATTTGAACTATTTGTTGTAGAATTAGTAATTGAGATATTATCACTATTTCCATCTTCACAACCATTTATTAAAAAAGTGGTTAAACTTGCTAAAAATATGGTAAAAATCTTTTTCATATTAATTAAACTCCTTATATTTAAATTCTTTTATTGATTTGTAAGCAAATTATCCAAAATAGTATGCCCAATTTTATAACCATTAAATTTACACGCTAATGTTGTAGATACACCTTTTACATCAAGTAATGGATTTACCTCTTTTGAATTATGGTCATTACTAATATGTTGTTGCCATTCTTGAAAATTTCCACTCCAACCACCATTTCTACCATCTTCAAATCTAGCACTACCTACAACTGCTAAATCAGAGGCACTCTTTTGGTAATAACAGTTATTATCTATATTTAATATACCACTAAGTCCTCTTAGACCACCTAACTCATCACTATATCTAATAGCTACAATAGGTCTATCCATAACTGTAGTTTGTGATACAATATTATGTTGAACTTCTGGATACACATTAGCTGGTCTTTTAGCATTACTATCCCAATCTTGAAATGTGATACCAAAATATATTGGTGCATGAAATCTACTAGATGAGTTTATAATAGTATTATAATATGCTTTTGCTCCTCTACTCGCATAAAATCCAATACCAGCACCATTTGCATTTCTAATTAAATTATGATGAGCTTTACAATTTTTGCACTCATACATTTGTGAATTGGTACTCATATCAAAATATTCAGGAGATGTATCAAACCCTAACATAATTCCACCTTCTCCTGTATTTTCTACTAAAGAGTATGATATTTCTCCATCAGTTGCTCCACCTTTAAAATATATTCCGTTTGAACATATATTATGGATATATAGATGAGTAGCATTCATTCTATCTGAATTGACATTATCAATTCCTTCTGCATTACAATTATCTGGATTTTGTCCTATTCCTGAATTGTAAATTTCACTATAAGTTATATTAAAATCATCACTATTGGGTTTGACTCTAATTACATCAGCATAACTATCATGGGCTTTAACATTATTGATAGTAATATTGGTAGCACCCATTTTATCTTCTTCATCCCAATCCCATTTAGTTTCTGTTGAGATGGCGTATAATCCACCTTTGACTTCTAAACATTGTACTGTTGAGCCATCAGAGTCCACATCAAGATATATTCCACTATCTTCACTACCAACATAAGTTGATGAACTTCTATCTATAATTGCCCACTCATTAGGATAAGAAGTAATAGTAACATTGGGAACTCTTACACGAATTTCACCTGTTTCAACATAAGTACCACCACGGATTACAATTGTATCACCACTTTGTGCATCCTCTACTGCTTTGAATACTGTTTTATATGGATGAGTCATAGAACCATCAGCAGTATTATCATTACCTGTAGTAGATACATATTTTACATTATCTGTAGGTATAGTAATTCCATTACACCAATTATGGTTAACACCCACTTTCATATCAACTAAAGGTTCAAACTCTAATGGTAATAAATAATAAGCTATTATATTATTATTATCTAATATTATACTATGGTCAAAATCAATATTAGAAGTATTATTATCAGATATAACAGATATATTATCATCTATTGGAGGAAGCACATCATTATTATCTAATGAGCTATTAGTATCAGTTTGATTTGATGATATAGTATCGGATGTATTATTATCTGTATTACTATCACTATTACAACCTATTAACAATAATATAGATAAAACTGTTATAGATAATTTCAAAATTTCTTTTTTCATGACTATATCCTCTCTTTTAATTTTATATATATTTTAATTATAATATATTTATGTCACATATCTTGTCACATTTTTAGTTTTATTGTGTTAAACTTTTTGATATGAAGGTTAAGTTATTTTTAATTCTATTTTTACTGTTTAGTACTTTTAAAATATTTGCTATAGATATAGATAATCAGACTTCAAATATAGAAATATTGCCTCAAAGTTATATATATATTGATAAAACAAATAAACTATCAAAAAAGGAGATAGAGAATAAAATATTTATATCAAATTATAAAAGTATAATATCTCTAGGTTTCTCTCCTAATAGTGCATTATGGATAAAGTTTAAACTAAAAAATAGAACTAATCAATATATTACAAAAATTATAGAGTATTCAAATCCTTTAACAGAACATATAGAGTTTTTTGATGGAAACAATAGAAAAATAGATGGTACTTGGCATATAGCTTCATCTCGTACTACAATACATCCAATATTTTTAGTAACATTAAAGCCAAAAGAGGAGAGGATTTTTTATTTAAAGGCACACTCTACTATATCTACTATTATTGCTCAGTTGGTTTTGTGGAACCAAAATGATTTTATTCAAAAAGATACAAAACAGAAGATTTTAATTATTATATTTTTTACAATTATGTTTACACTATTATTATATAACTTTTTTATCTATTTTTTTACTAAAGATAGAGCCTATTTGTATTATATTTTATATCTTGTAGCTATTATTATAAATGAGTCAACATATACAGGAGTAGCACAGTTATATATTTTACCTAATGAGTGGACTATTTTTGTTACTAAATATATTATGATTTTAACTGCATTTTTGATTATAATGATTATTTTATTTACTAGAGAATTTCTTCATACATATAGATTTAAACGATTGGATATGTTTTTAAAAATATATCTATATATAGTACCTATTTTATCTATACTTAGTTGTAATAATTTTTTATTTAATGCTAATATTATTATATTTTTTTTACCTCTTGGTGGATTAATTATATTTACAGGATTTTATGCACTTTTTCATGGAGTAAAAGAGGCTAGATTTTATGTGATTGGTTGGAGTTTGGTTTTAAGTGCTTTGATTATAACTAATCTGCAAACATTGGGTATTTGGGAGATAAATGAGTTTGTTAAATATATTAATGATTTTGCTTTTATTGCTGAAACTTTTTTATTTTCTATTGCTTTAGCTCATCGTATTAAAATTACTAATGAAAAATTAATTTTATTACAACAAGAGGAGCAAAATAGATTAGAAAAGCTTGTTGCTTTAAAAACCAAAGAGTTAAAAAAATCACTTGCAAAAGAGGAGTTATTACACAAAGAGTTAAATCATAGAGTAAAAAATAATTTTCAGATGATTTTATCATTAATCAAACTTCAAATATTAAATTTATCAAATTCAAATCTAAAAGAAGAGTTAATTACTATTCAAAATCGTATTAACTCTATTGCTAAACTTTATGAGATACTTCAAATAGATACGCATAAACCTCAAAAAACCAAAGAGTATTTCAGCTCTATTATACATAATATTGAACAAAATTTTGATTATGAGGTTCAAATTATTTATCATATTGATATTGAATTATCTACAGACAAGCTTATCTATTGTGGTTTAATATTGAATGAGTTGGTTACTAATAGTTTTAAATATGCTTTTAATAATAGTGGTGTAATTGAAGTCTCTTTATATCAAAAAGATAAATCTATATATTTTATTATTAAAGATAATGGTAAAGGGTATAAGTCTAACTCTAATTGCAACTCTTTAGGATTACTAATTGTTCAAACTCTTGTTGATAAACAACTTTTGGGTACAATCAAAACCAATACAGTAGATGGAGTAGAGAATATTATATCATGGAAAATTTAAAAATATTAATTATAGAAAATGAAAGTTTGGTAGCTTTAGAAATGATGCAAACGATTAAAAGTTTTGGTTATTCAAAGGTTGATTATGTAACTAATTCCAAAATGGCAATGGAGTTATTAAAAAAGGATAATTTTGATTTAATATTAATGGATATTAATTTAGGAGAGGGAATAGATGGTATTGAATTGTATCAAAATTTAGGGATTGATACTCCTATTATATATATAACAGCTTATAAAGATGATACAACTATTCAAAGAGCTATTCAAACAAATCCTATAGGATACTTGGTTAAACCTCATAATGATAGTGAATTAAAAGCTCTTTTGTTATTAGCTAAGAAAAAGATAAATAATATATCACAAAAAGAAGAAAATAGCAATATAGTATCATTGGGTGAAGGTTATTATTTTAATACCAATGAGGATAAATTATTTTATAATGATGTTTTTATTCATTTAGGTAAAAAAGAGCTTTTATTATTAAAATTATTAATTAATGCGAGAGGAAATGTAATTAGTTATTATACTATAGAACAAGAGATATGGGGGTCTCAAAGTGTAAGTGATTCTACTATTCGTACTTTGATATATAGATTAAGAGGTAAATTAGAACATAAACTTATTGAGAGTGCAACAAATTATGGAATTTATCTCAAAAATGGAAAGTTTTAACTATTTGTATTATAATCTGTTGTTTGTAAAAAAATAAATTTTATTAGGAGATTTTTTATGCGTTATATTTTAGTTTTATTAATATTTTTTATATCTATAGATGCTAATGAGTATTTTGTATCACCAAAAGGTAAAGATTTTAATAATGGAACCATCAAAAAACCATTTAGAACTATAAAAAAAGTTTTGAGTATTTTAAAAGCAGGAGATATAGTTAATCTTAGAGGTGGAATATATCCTTTTGGAAATAGATTTACTATTAGTGGAAAAAAGGGTAAACCAATTATTTTTCAAGCCTATAAAGATGAAAAAGTTATATTTGTAGGTCCTTATCCAAAAAGTAAAGTATATAATATTCATCAAAATCATGCCAAAGGAACATTTTTGGTAACGGGAAATTATCTTGTTTTTAAAAATTTTGAACTTAAAAATGGTATTAATGGTATTTATGTAAAATCAAATGCTTCTCATAATAGATTTGAGAATTTATCTATACATGATAACTATTATAGTAGTTTGGTTTTAGCAGATGGTGCTAGTGATAATCTTATTATTAATTGTGATGCTTATAATAATTTTGATTCTAATACTCATGGAGAAAATTCTGATGGATTTGTTTCTACTTCTCATAGATATGACAAAACACCATATTTAGGTAGAGGAAATATATTTGTAAATTGTAGAAGTTGGGGTAATGGTGATGATGGATTTGACTGTTGGAATGCAGGAAATCCTGTTACTTTTATAAATTGTATGTCATTTAATAATGGCTATGATTATTGGCACAAAGGAGAGTTTAGAGGAAATGGAAATGGTTTTAAACTTGGTATTCATAATAGATATGGACATCCACAAGATGCACATATAGTCCTTAATTGTAAAGCATGGAATAACTCTAGTAGAGGATTTGATTATAATGATAATAAAGTAGCTATGACTCTCTTTAGAAATATAGCTTATAACAATAAAAATAGTGGATTTAAATTTTTAAAAGCTCACCATCGTCTTATACAAAATATTAATATAAATTCAGCTCATAACTATTTAGATAGTAATGTTTTACAAGAGAATAACTCATGGAATAGACCAATTTATCCTATTAAAAATGATATTATTAGTTTTGATGATAGTGCAGTTAGAGCAAAAAGAGATAGAGATGG
>Ga0256828_1000484_pt1 | contig 26382 bp, 28 predicted proteins | sample CV88metaG_FD_185993 | JGI IMG/M metagenome (GOLD analysis project Ga0256828, IMG submission 185993) | Hydrothermal vent microbial communities from East Pacific Rise, Pacific Ocean - CV88 | ecosystem: Environmental > Aquatic > Marine > Hydrothermal vents | place: Pacific Ocean: East Pacific Rise...
TCACATACTATTGCTATTTTTTTATTTTCTAAATTTTGCATTTTATTTTATTTATTTATAATTACTTAAATTTTAAAAGATAATAAATTTTATGCAAATTTTTTGAATTAAACTTGATAAACTGAAATACAAGGATTTTGTGAATAATCTTAAAAATCATATTTTACATTGAAATGAGGGGAAAATAGTTTTTACTCCAAATCCTGAAATACTTTTAAATACTTTGAAAGATAAGGAATTTAAAGAAATTTTACAAAAAGCTGATTATTTAACAATTGATTGAATTGGTATTTATATTTGATTACAAATAGAAGATAATAGAAAAAATATTCTAATAGAAACTTTACTATTACCTTATTATTTTTTCAATCTATTTTTTAGAAGAAAATATCTTTATGAAAAATATTGAGAAAGAGTTTGTGGTAGTGATTTAACAAAAGATTTAGTTGAATTTGCTTCAGAAAAATGAATTAAAATAACAATTCTTGATCCTTATTTTCCACAAGATTTAAAAAAATGTGAAGCTCAAAAAACTTTTAGGGATGACTTACAAAAGGTATTTCCAAAACTAAAATTTGATTATTTTATTTATAAACTAGAACAAAAAGAAGATATTATAAAACAAATTTATGCTTCAGATTCAAAAATACTTTTTTCAACTCTTTGAATGAAATCTCAAGAAAAATCAGTAATTGAAGTAATGGAAAAATGTAAAAATATTAAACTATGACTTTGAGTAGGTTCTAGTTTTGATTATTTTATAGGTTTTCAAAAAAGAGCTCCAAGGCTTATCAGAAAATTAGGTTTGGAATGGCTTTATAGGTTAATAACTTGACCACAAAAAATCAAAAGAATAAAGAGACTATATAATGCAATTTTTGTATTTATTTGGAAAGTTTTAACAAAGTAAAAAGAGTCAGTTAGCTTGTGCTAACTGGCTCTTTTATGATTTATGATGGTTTAAAGCCATTTTCTTGTAGAAGAATTTCTACAGAAAGGTAGTTATCATCATTTTAAGCCTCCAACTAACTTAGTAGTTCTTATGGTTTTTATATTGTTAACCATAAGATATTCTGCCATTCTTTTTTTATTTTTTTCTGGGAAAATGATAAAAATTTTATCATTTTTTCCTTTTGGAATAACTATTTCTCCTCCCATATCTTTTATATCAGATATAGTTGAAGGGTTTTCCAGTGCTTCTGAGAAAAGATATCCACTAATCTCTGTTCTCAAAATACCATTTTTTTGTGTTTGTTTTTCCATAGTTTATCCTTTTTGTTTTGATTTTAGGTTTGCAATAATATTCAAAAAAAATAAAATGCAAGAGAATTTTTAATTAATTTATATATGGATAATAAAAATATTAAACAAATATTTAATAATTTTGTCAAAGATACTGAGATTATAGATATTAAAGAAAATAAAGTTGGATATATAAATAATACTTTTTTTATTTATACAACAAATAAAAAATATGTTTTACAAAAAATTAGTTCTATTTTTAATAGAGAAAATGTTTGTTTTAATATAAAAGAGGTTTTTTATTTTTTAAAAAATAAAAAAAAATCTTGAGAAATATGAAAAGGTTTTAAAATTTTAACTCCTGTTTTTTTAAATAATTGAAGTGTTTGTTTAAATTATGAAAATGAATTTTTTAGACTTTATGAATTTATAAAAAAATCTATTGTTTTGGAAGAAATAACTTTAGAAAATGCAGAAAATATTTGAAGGTGAATCTGAGAATTCTATAGTTATCTTGATTGATTTGATTGAAAGCTAAAAGAACCATTTGATAATTTTCATAATATTAGATTTTACTATAATCAGTATTTAAAGTTGGATAAAAATTACAAATATAACAAAAATCAAGAAGAAATAAAAATAAAAAACTGGATAGATTCAAATGTAGATAAACTAGAAAAATATGCTGATTTAATTGATAAATTACCCAAAAGACTTATTCATCAAGATATGAAATTATCAAATATGCTTTTTGATGAGAATCAAGAAAAATTAGTTAGTATAGTTGATTGGGATACTTTTGATTTGTGAAGTATTTTAATTGATTTTTGAGATATGTGTAGAAGTTTTATAACTAAAGTTGATTATAATTTAGAAATTTTTGAATTATTTTTAAAAGGTTATTTTTCAAAAATGAAAGATATCTTAACCAATGAAGAAAAACAAAATTTATTATTAGCTTTTGAAATGATAAATTTAGAATTGGCTATTAGATATTTTAATCAATACCTTTGATGAGAAAAAGTTTTTAATCTAGAAAATAAAGAAATTTTACAAAAGATTTTAAAATTATATAATACTGCAAAATTTATAAATAATAATAAAGTTAAATTAAAAGGGATTATTTTTAAATAGTGTAAAATGCTTGAAAAAAACAATACATTTCTTTGAGTAATTGATTCTATTGAAGGCTGTTATGGACCTTTTATTAATATTATTGAATATACTAAATATAGCTTAGGTAAGATTGAAGAACTTCCAATTTATATTAATATTAATGATGATATATCAGAAATTTCTAAATTAAGAAAAGAAGTTTTTGATTTTATTAAAAAGTCATATGAAATTCAACAATGATATTCAAATGTTTTAAAAAATGAAAATATAAGTCATAAATGAAATGAAAAAGATGTTGTAACAGAGGCAGATATAATGATAGAATCTTTTTTTAGAGAAAAATTTTCAGATAATGTTCCTAGATATACTATTGCTTGAGAAGAAGATGAAATTTTAATTCAGGATAAGTCAAAAATAATGTTATTAGATCCTATTGATTGAACTAGTTGGTTTATTAAATGAGAAGCAAAATATTGAACTGTTTTAGGAGTATATAGGAATTGATATAATATAATGTCAGTAGTTTTAAATACAAAAAAATGAATTATCTATTATTCTGATTTAAATGTGTATAAAACTTACAATATAAAAGAAGAAAATTGAGAAATTGTTATAAGTGAAAATAAAGTTGATACAATAGATGAAACAGAAAAGGATAATATTTACTTACACTTAAATTTTAAATGAGAAGTTAAAAATCAAGAAATAAAAGAAAAAATAGAGAAAGGTTTAGAAGAATTTAATAGACAAAATAATACAGAGTATAAAATTGTTTTTATGCAAACAGCTTCTGATACTTGAGTTAAAGTAGGTAGAAATGAAGTTTGAGGTTTAATTCATTATTGACCTGCACCACATGATATTGCATGAAATTTAATTTATTCTATACATAATCCTGATTTAAATTTTACAAATCACTTATGAAAAAAATATAATTATTTTGATCATGATGAGTTAATAAATTCTTATATAAAATACAATAAAAATAAAGATACTGATTGAAAAAAATATTTATATAAATATCCAATTGTAATGACAAATAATAAAAAACTACATAGTTTTATTTTAGATATTTTGGATGATTATAAAGAAATTTTTAATAAAAAAGCACAAATAACTAATTAATATTATGAATATATACTATCAATGAGAGCCTTGAGCTTATAGTAATTTAGCTTCAATAGAGGTTTCAAAATTATTAGATAAAAATATAGAAAAAATAGAAGGAAAAGTTGATTTTCTTTCTGTTTGGGATGAAATTGAAAAAGGTAATATTTGAGTTTTACCTGTTGAGAATGGATATGCAGGAAGTATTCATGAGAATTTATATTATTTTTTGAGATATGATTATAAAATAATTGGAGAATTTGATTTGGAAGTAAAGCACTGTTTACTTAGTTTAGAAAATGATATAAAAAATGTAAAACAAGCTTTTTCTCACCCTCAAGCACTTTCTCAAGTACACAATTTTTTAAAAGAGAATAATATTCAAGCTCAAAAATTTTCTGATACAGCTGCTGCAGCTAAATATATTTCAGAGAATAAGTTAAAATGAGTTTGAGCTATTGCTTCAAGTTTGGCTTGAGATTTTTATTGACTAAATATCTTAAAAGAAAATATTGCTGATCAAAAAGGAAATACAACAAAGTTTTTTGTTATAGCTAAAAAAGGTGAGAATATAAATTTTGAGAAAAAATCAAATAAAATAAGTATTATTTTTGAAGCTAGAAATATTCCTGCAAGTTTGTATAAATGTCTTTGAGCATTTGCTACAAATAATGTAAATCTTACAAAAATTGAGTCAATGCCAAATCTAAAAGATCCTTTTTCATATATATTTTTTATGACTTTTGAGGGTCAATTAGAAGATGAAAATATAAAAAAAGCTCTAGAAGAGCTAGAGTTTTTTACTAATTCAATAAAAATTTTAGGAGAATACTAATTTATTTCTAATTCTTCTAATATTTTTTCTGCTTTTTGTTTTATATATTCTTCAGTTTCTTTTCCTTTATAATAGGCTTCATCTTTTAATGCCCACATTGGACATTTAGATCTAATATATTTAATAGCATCATCAATATTTTGAATTTCTTCTTTTTGAATTTCTTTTTTATTTTCTCATCCATTTCAACACATTTGTTGAAAAGTAAATCATCCATCTCCTGGTGTTGCTCAAAAATTTGAATACATAATATGTATATTTATATAAATAAAGTAAAATATATTATACTTAAAATATTTAAAAGTAAAATAAATATTTAATTTTTTTAATATAATACTTTACAAATAGATTTCACTTAATAATATTAAGAAAATATTTTTTAAAAATAAAATAATGAACCAAATAGTAAAAGATAAAATGGCAAGAGAAATAATGGTTGTAGCCAATAAATATTTATTTGATGATATAGCTAGAGAATCTAGATTTTATTCACAAGAAGAAGTTGATTTTGAATCAAAGATTTTAAAAAACTATGAATACATGGTTAGAGCTGAAGCAGAAGTAAATTTTGACTATAAACAACCAATTTGATATGCAACTGTTATAAATGAAAACAAAGAAATTTTTGTGTATAAAAGATGAGGAGCAGGTTCAAATGCTGGAGATTCTAGATTACATAATAAAATTGCTTTTTGAGTAGGTGGACATATTGAAAGAGAAGATGAAGATTTAGAAAACCCTTTAAATGATTCTATGGTTAGAGAAATAGAAGAAGAATTAAATATTCCTGCTGAAAATATAAAATCAGTTAAAGCAATTGGTTATATAAATAATGAAGAAGATGAAGTTTCACAAGTTCATATTTGAGTTGCTTATTTAGTAGAAGTTACAAATGATAATTTTGAATTACTAGATTGAGAACTGGATAATGGTGAATTTGTAAGTTTAGAAAAATTAGAAGAAATGATTAATTCTCCTGAATATGATACAGAAGCTTGGTCAAAAATATTATTTGAACCAATTAAGAAAATATTAAGTTAGAAAATAAAAAAGATGTATTGTCATCTTTTTTTTATTAAAATTTTTTGCAATTATATTAATTTGGTATATATTTTGAGTATATTAAGTATATAAAACTTAGTAATAATTTACATGCATTAAGAGATAAAACATGATAAGTAAGATAAATTCCATAACAGTTAATTGACTTGAATCAAATATTATTGAAGTAGAAGTGGATATAAATCAAGGTTTGCCAGCTTTTACTATTGTTTGATTACCTGATCAATGAGTTCAAGAGAGTAGAGAAAGACTTAGATCTGCTTTAAAATCAAGTAATACTAAATTACCAACTTCAAGAATAGTTGTAAATCTAGCACCAGCAAATATTAAAAAATCATGACCTAGTTTTGATTTAGCTATTGCAATAGCTATTTTACACAATATGTGAGATATAATTGAAAACAAATATATTTCTGATTCAATATTTTTATGAGAATTGGCTCTTGATTGAAAATTGAGAAAAGTTTCTTGAGTTTTACCAGCTACTATTTGAGCAAAGCAAAATTGATTTAAAAGAATATTTTTGCCTAGAGAAAATGTCTTGGAAGCTTCAATTATTCCAGGAATAGATGTTGTTGCAATTGATAGTTTGTATGATTTGATACAAATTTTAAATTTAGAAAAAGTACTTGAAATAACAGAAAAATTAGATTTTAATGAATATAGAAAATCACTAGAATTAGAAAATAAATTTGATTTTAAATATATAGTGTGACAAAAACAAGCTAAAAGAGCTTTAGAAATAGCTGCAGCTTGAGGACATAATATAATTATGAGTTGACCTCCTTGATCTGGTAAAACTATGTTATCAAATGCTTTTGCTACTATATTACCAGATTTAACTATAGATGAAGCAATTGAAATAAGTAAAATTTATTCTATATCAGGTTTGCTAGATAATAATAATCCAATAATTAAAACTAGACCTTTTAGAACAGTTCATCATACAGCTTCTGCTGTAAGTATTATTTGAGGATGAAGAAATGCAAAACCTTGAGAAATAAGTCTTGCTCATAAATGAGTTTTATTTTTAGATGAAATTTTAGAATTTAATAAATCAGTTTTAGAGGTGCTTAGACAACCTTTAGAAGATGGGAATATAACAGTTACTAGAGTAAATGCTAGTTTTGAATATCCTGCTAAGTTTTCACTTGTTTGAGCAATGAATCCTTGTCCTTGTGGTTATTTAACTGATCCAGATAAGGAATGTATTTGTAGTTCAAATCAAATTAAAAATTATAGAGCTAAATTATCATGACCTTTAATTGATAGAGTAGATATTTTTATAGAAGTTCCAAAGGTAAAAACTGAGGATTTTAAAATAAAAGATAATTATGATGATGTAGAGGATAGTAAAACAATCAAACAAAGAGTAGAAAAAGCTAGAAAAATCCAACAAAATAGGTTTAAAAATACTCCTTTAGTTTCAAATTCTGAAATGACAACAAAGCAAATAAATACTTATTGTAAACTTGATTTAGAAACAACAAAAGTTTTAAAACAAGCAGTAACTAGTTTAAATCTATCAGCAAGAGCATATTATAGAGTAATCAAACTTGCTAGAACTATTGCTGATTTAGATTGAGTAGAAGATATAAAAGTAGAACATATTTTAGAAGCATTAAGTTATAGAAAAAGTGAAGAAAATATTTAAAATTGTTCTATAATTTTATACAAATATGTACAAAATCTATTTTTTCAGTATATCTAAAATAGATTATCTATATATTTATAAGTCCTTTAAAATAGCAAAGAAATAAAAAATATAAAATTATATTTGACAATTTAATAAAAATATAGATAATATAGTTGTTCTTTTAAGGATTATTGCAGTTTTATTTTTAAAATTATTTTTTTAAAAATTAAAACTTGCTACGGCCAAAATGGTAATATAATCATATTAAAAGAGCAAATATTATAGGGGGTGTTAGATGACAATTCAGTATGCCGTTAAGTCAATCTATGGTTTCACTTAGCTATGTTGTTTTTGAAGCTGTACAGAAGAGACAGCATTATTCTAAAAACAACCCACCGGTAAGGAAATTCAGAAACATGGATGATTTCTGAATGGTCATGAACCAAGGAGTAACCAGGGGTTACATAATTTTTGGAGGACAAGAACGATGGAGATGTCTATCTATGGTTTCACCTAGTAAAAATTGCTAGTAAAAAAACAAAAACACCAAAAATGCCAACATAAAAATTTAAAAGGGAGGTAAAAATGATAGTTTATACTATCTATGGATTTTATTAGCTGTGTTAGTTTAGATAAGTACCATAGCTAAAAGATCAAAATAAGGTACAGCCAGTTGCATAAGAAGCACTGGCTTTTCTAATTGTAAAAAATTAAATAAATTATAGATTTATTAATGTTTTTTTTTATAATATAAGAAAATATTATTAAATTATTATATGAAAATAGCTATTTTTGCATCTATTTGAGCACAAAATCTTTGAGATGAGTTGATTTTAAAAAATGAAATTAAGATTTTGAGAGAAAAGTATAAATATAAAAATCCTAGATTTATAGTTTTTTCTTATGATTATAAAAATCTATTTTTTGAAGCTCAGAATATAGAGTATAAAGAATATTTTCCAATTTGACTTAAAAATCCTAAAAATATATTTAAAAATATAAAAAACTTTTTTCTGTTTATAAAAGAAACTATAAGTGCAGATTTAATAGTTGTTTGATGATGATGATTATTTTTTGATAATGAAGCTTGAAATAAAAAAAATCCTCTTGATTTATGGATTTTTAGAATGAAATTTTTTAATTTTTTCTTAAAAAAAATTTATTTTTTTAGAATTTGATTAAGTATAAAAAAACAAGAATCTTTTGAAAAAATATACAAAATTTTTTCTGGGAAAAGAAAAATAATTGAGGTTAGAGATAATTATTCTTTAAAGGTATTACAAGACTTAGGAATAGAGGGTGTAATAAAAAAATATGATCCAGTTTTTTGGGATTCTTGAAAATCTATAGATGAGATTTTAAATAAAAAAGTATGTATTAAAAAAATATTTAAAAATTTTAATATTAAGGATTTACAAACAATAGATTTTGAAAATAAAATAGTTGGAATTGCTTTTAGAAGTGGTTATCTTACAAAAGATCCAGAACTTGAAATATTGATGATAAAAGAAATTATAGAATTTATTCAAAAATCTTGAGCAAAAGTTATTTTTATCCCACATAGTTTTAGTAAGCAAGATATTTTATCAAATGATTTTGAGTGGATGAAATTGGTTGCTAGCAAACTTAAAAATCTTGAAATAGCTTGAACTATGCAAGAAACTTATGATTTTTATAGAAATAAGAAGCTAGATTTAGTACTTGCTCAAAGACTTCATTCTATAATACTTTCTCAAGTTTATGAAATCCCTTTTGTTTGAATTAGTTATAGTAAAAAAACTAGTGAAATATTAAATGAATTAAAGTAAACTTGATAATCAGTATAAAAAAACTAAAATATTTAAAATAAAATTTAATAAATTAAAAATGATAAGATTAAGTAAATTTCCTTTTAAAACATTAAAAAGTATACCAAATGGAAGTGATAATAAATCAACTTGAATTTTACTTCAAGCTGGTTTTATAAGACAAACTATGGCAGGAGTTTATACTTATACAACACTTTGACTTAAAGTTTTAAAAAAAATAGAAAATATAGTTAGGGAAGAGATGGATAATTATGATGCTTTTGAGACTTTGATGCCAGCACTAAGTCCAAAAGAATTATGGGAAAAAACAAAAAGATGGGATAGTATTGATGTGTTTTTTCATGTTCCAGCAGCTAATAATAAGGAATATGGTTTAAATTCAACTCATGAAGAAATTGTTACTCCCTTAATGAAAGAATTTATTCAATCATATAAAGATTTACCTACTTGTGTTTATCAAATTCAAAATAAATTTAGAAATGAAAAAAGAGCAAAATCTGGTATTTTAAGATGAAGAGAATTTTTGATGAAAGATGCTTATTCTTTTCACTCTTCTGATGAAGATTTTGTAAAATATTATGAATGAATGAAAAAAGTATATTTAAGAATTTTTGAAAGATTAGGTCTTTGAGAAGATACTGTTATAGCTTTAGCTGATTGATGAACTTTTACAGATAAATATTCTCATGAATTTCAAGTAAAACTAGATATTTGAGAAGATGATATTTATATATGTAAATCTTGTGGTTTAGGGCATAATAAAGAAATAGTTGATGAAGAAAAAGGTTTTGTTTGTGCTGATTGTGGAGCTAAAGAATATGATTTAGAAAAAGCTTCAGAAATTGGAAATATTTTTCCACTTGAAACAAAATTTACAAAAGCTTTTGGTGTAGAGTACCTTGATGAAAATAACAAAATGCAAACTCCAAAAATGGGTTGTTATGGAATAGGAGTTTCTAGAGCTATGTGAATAATTGCTGAAAAATATGCTTGGGATAAATGAATTAAATGGCCAGAAAATATTGCTCCAGCTAAATATTATATTGCTGTAATTTGAGAAGAAAGCATAGAAAAAGCAGAAGAATTAATTGAAAAACTAAATTTAGATAAATCAGAAGTTATACTTGATGATAGAATGTGAAGAAAAGTAGGTTTTTGACAAAAAATGACTGATGCAGATTTACTTTGAATACCAAATAAAATAGTAGTTTCTAAAAAAACTATTGAACAAGGAGGATATGAGTTAAATGGAGAATTAGTTAAGTTTTAAAAAAATAGCAGATTTATCTGCTATTTTTCATTATTTTCTAAAATTCTTTCCATCATTATTTTTTGGATTTCTTTACCATTAGGAAATTGTTTTATTATATCATGTAACAATTCTTTATTTATTTTTAATAAAGTTAGTTTTGTTAATGCTTTTACTGTTGCTGTTCTAGGTTCATTTGTAATTAATGCAATTTCTCAAAATATATCTCATACTTTTAAAGTTTTAATTACTCTATCTCAAATAATTACTTTTGCTATTCAATTTTTGATTATATAAGCATTATTATTTGAATCTTCTCATTGTCTAATAACATCTTCTCAAGCTTCAACTTCAATAGATCTACTATTATCAATGATTTTATTTGCTAGATTTATATCAATGTCTTGAAATAAATAAATGTCTTTTAATTTTATAGCCATATCTTTTTAATTAAAATGTATACAAAGATATTTTAACATTTTATTTTTTTATTGTCAATACTTTAATGTTTGCGTTTATAGAAAAAAAGATAAAATAGTGCCACTAATTTAATATTTTATAATTTAAAATTATGAAAAAACAAGTAATAAGCTTAGCTTTAATTACAATGGTTGCTTTATTAGCATCTTGTGGAAAAATGGAAGAAAAAACTGAAACTCCAGCTCAACCTGTTGCTGAAGAAGTTACAGTTACTGAATCTGGTAATACTGTTGTTGCTGATGATACTATGGTTGAAGAAACTGCTACTGGTGAAGTTGTAGTTGAAGAAACTGAAGTTATGGCTGAAACTGCTACTGGTGAAACTAAATAATTAAAAAATCATTATTAAAATTAATTTTTTTGATTATATTAAAGACAAGATTTCTTGTCTTTTTTATTTTTAATAATTTTTTATGAAATTTGCTTTTAAAAAGAAATATATTTATATTTTTTTTATAATTTTATTAATATCTCTTTTTGTTTGATATTGTTATTTGTATTTTCAAATAGAAGATAAAAATTTTGAACTTGAAGTTAAAAATAAATTACAACAAAAAAAGATTGATGAGATTAGTAAATTAAATGAAAAAATGAAGACTGAAAAATTATTTTTAAGTTCAATTGATTTAAAAAAAGATTTATCATTAAATAAATTTGTATCAGCAAAAGTTTCATTTAATAATAAATCTTATATTCCAGAAAATTTAGTAAATATATCTTCTAAATTTATTATTGATTGAAAATGATGATGACAAAAATTAAGAAAAGAAGCCTTCCAAGCTTTAGAAAAGATGGGAGAACAATATTATAAAGATACTTGAAATAAGATTGTTGTTGTTAGTGCTTATAGATCATATTTATATCAAAAGGGAATTAAAGATAGATGATGCCCTGATAATCTTTGTGCTAAAGCATGATATAGTGAACATCAAACTGGATTAACAGTTGATTTATGGTCTGCTAGTTCTTTAGAGTTTTGGCAAAAAAAAGAGTTTATAGATAGATATATATGGTTGAAAGATAATGCTTATAAGTATGGTTATCATAACACTTATCAAAAATGATTAGAAGTTGATACTTATGAAATAGAACCATGGCATTGGAGGTATTTATGAAAACCATTAGCTAAATACTTATGGGAAAATAATTTAACTTTTGCTGAATTTTATAATAAAATGGAACAACATTAATGTTGTTCCATTTCTTTTTGCATTTCAGTTTCTATTTCTCTTTCCATTGCTATTTGTTTTAATAAATATTTTTTTCTATTTTTTTCTATTTTTTCCATTATATATTTATAATATAAGTAAATATATGGAAAAATAAATAATACAAAAGATATAGATAATAATATTAATATAATTAATATAGATAATTCTGTTATTGAAAAATCTTTTATTAATGTAATATTATTAAATATGTCATTTACATTTATGTATTCATATTTAAAAGAATTCATATTTATTATTTATTTAATTATTCTTCAACTAATTCTCAAGTAACAATTAGTCTATTTAATGTTGTTCAAACTGGCCAACAAGTCATAAGTGTTAATTCATCTTTATTTTGATTTCTTTTTAATACACTTACATCACCTGGTTTTATAACTCTTTTTTCTTTAATTTTATATACATATTTTTTTTGATTGTAATACATTATTACTTCATCATCATATGATACATTATCTAAAAGTGCAAATACATCATTATAATCTCACTTTATCCAAGGGAAATTTGATGAATGTCAGAATACAAATGTATTTCAAGGTCTCCCTGGTTTTGTACTCCCTGGGTATCTTATTACTCAGTCTTCTAATTCTTTCATAAAAATATTTTCTAACTGTTTTGGTCAATCAACTTTTTGATTTTTGATATCAATCAGTGGAATATTTTTTGCAATTTTTGGAATAATAATTCTATTTTCATATGGAGTAATATCAATATCAAGTTTTGGTGTGTTTTTATCTGCAATATTAACTAATTTTTTGATAGAATATTTTTTAATTTTAGCCTTATTTTCTTTTTTTTCTTTATTTAATTTTTCTTCTATCTTTTTTTCTGATTTAATTTTTTTTGTAATTTGTGCAGCACTTACAGAGTTTAATAAAGAATTTTGCTCTTGTTTAAGTTCATCTTTATATAAGTAACTTTTAGCAATATTATAATAAGCACTATAGTTTGTAGTTAAAAGTAATATTGCAAAAATTAAAGCAGAAGTAGTTATATATTTAAAAAATCAAATAATATAAGAGAAAATATTGTTTTCTTTAGTTTCTTCTTTGTTAACTGTATTGTGTGCTTCTTTTAATAATAAATCAAGTTCTTCTTTTAATTCTTGTTCTGATTTATTTACAATTACACTTTCATCTACAATTTTATATTCAGTATTATTATCTGTATTTTCTAATTGTTCTAGATTATTGTGTTGAATCTCCTCAAGTTGGTTAATTTCATTATCTAAATCTAGATCTGCTAAAAAATCTTTGTTTTCCATATTTTTTGTTTTTATTTTTATATTTGTTTTTGTTTTAACTATCTATTTTTGGATAGTTATTTTTTAATATATATTTATTTTAGCATATATTTTTTTTTATTACAAAAAATTGATTAATAAAAGATATTAAAAGAATTTGAATTTTTGAGTTTTTTGCTTATTATATATAAAATTTCCTTAATAATGATAAAAAATATGGCTAGAAAATATGAAAAAAGCTCTGGTTGAATTGTATATCGTAAAAAGAACTGAAAAGTTGAGATTCTTCTATTAAAATGGTTAAACTCTAGAAATAATGAAGAATATGTTATTCCAAAATGACATATAGAAGATGATGAGATAGCAAAAGATGCTGCAATTAGAGAAATAAGTGAAGAAGCATGATTTAAAATAGAAGATTTAGAAGTAATAAAATTTATAACTAAACTAAATTATACTTTTACAGCTGCTTATTTGGCAAATAGTCCAACTATAGATAAAGATGTTTATTTGTTTTTGGTTAGATACAATTGAGATTCTGAACCAGTAGTTCAAAAAGAAGAAAGATTTGTATGATATAAATGGGTTCCTATTGAAAAAATAGGGGAAGTTAATATTAAATTTGAATTAGCTTCAATAGTTAAAAGAAATAGAACTTATTTTATTTAAATAAAAATTACCTTAAATATGTTAGATATTTTTTATAAAAACAATGATTTAGTCATTGTTGATTCTAATAAAAAAGAAATAAGATTTGATTATGAAAATAATAAAATGCAACTTGATGGTTATGATGTAACATTTCCTTGAGAATATGAAAAATCTGCAATTTTATTGGAAGTAAAAGAATATAATAATAGTTTGTTTTACAACTTCTTAATTGATGGAAAACATTTAGTTATTATTCCAGATGATAGTTTTGAAATTAAAGAAGATATTTTAGAATTTTTTGGAGATGTAGATATTTTAATTATAAAATGATCTGCTGCTTCAGCTAAAATATTTGAAAATATTGAAAGTAAGATTGTAATTCCTTATGGTGAAGCTAAAGATATATTTTTAAATACTCTTTGACAACATATAGAAGAACTTGATAGTTATAAACAAAAAGGTGAATTACCTATAGATAATACAGAATTTGTAAACCTATGATTATAAAACTTACTTTTAGTAAGTTTTTTATTTCCTAATAATAATAAAATGCAATTGAAAAAAACAAAAATAATAGCAACTCAATGACCAGCTACTGCTTGAAAAGAAAAATTAAAAGCTCTTTATGATGCTTGAGCAAATATAATTAGATTTAATTTTTCTCATGTAAATTATGATTTTTTCTTAGAAAATATAAATGCAATTAAGCAGTTAAATGAAAGTTGAGAAACAAATTTATCTATGCTTTTAGATACAAAGTGACCTGAAATAAGAACAAAAAAAACTGATGAAGTTGTTTATTTAACAACTTGAGAAAAATTTATGTTAACTTCAACAAGTAGAGAAGATAATATAGATACAAAAGGAATGAAATTGATAGTTTGTAATTATGAATATATTGTTTCTGATCTAGAAATTTGATCATTAGTTGATATTGATAGTGGATTACTAAAAGCTAGAGTTATAGAAAAAAATGATTGAGAACTTATTTGTGAAGCATTAAATTCTCATAAAGTTACAAGTTTAAGACATTTAAATTTGCCTTGAACAAAAGTAAAATTACCTTGAATTACTGAATCTGATAAAAAAGATATATTATTTTGAATAGAAAATTGATATGATTTTATAGCACTTTCATTTGTTAGAAATAAATGAAATATTATTGAATTACAAGAATTTTTAAAAGAAAATAATGGACAATGAATAAAAATTATTTCAAAAGTAGAAAATGGGGAAGCATTAGAAAATATTGATGAAATAATAGAATATAGTGATGGAATAATGATAGCAAGATGAGATTTATGAGTAGAAATTCCATTTGAAACTTTACCTATGGTACAAAAAACCATTGCTGATAAATGTAAGCAAGCAGGTAAGTTTTTTATAGTAGCTACTCAAATGCTTGAATCAATGATTGTCAATCCAATTCCTACAAGAGCAGAGGTAACTGATATCTTTAATGCTTGTATGCAAAAGGCTGATGCAACTATGTTATCTTGAGAAACAGCTGCTTGAGATTATCCTATTGAAGCTGTAAGAGAAATGAAAAATATTTTAAAAGTTACAGAGAGTCAAATAAAATATAAACATGATTATTTTTCAAGAGATTTATGAGAAGATAATTTAAAAAAATATTTTGTAAAAAATGCTATTTATACAGCAGAAGACATGTGAGTTAAGGCAATGATTGTATTTACTCATACTTGATTTATGGCTAAAACTACTGCTGCATTTAGACCAAATTTACCTGTATTTGCTTTTACTTCTTCTGAAAAAGTTAGAAAAAAATTAAATATACATTTTTGACTTAAAAACTTTGTTATAGAAAAAAAATCAAATGAGGAAAATATAGAATCAGCTAAAAAAGTATTACTTGAAAAATGATTAGTAAGAACAGGTGAAAAAATACTTGTAGTTTATGATTCTCATACAAATGATAAAGTAATTCCAACTATAAAAGTAATTGAATTATAGCTTGACAAGATATAAATATTGTTTATTATCTTGAATACTTTAAAAAAGAGGAGTGTTTAATGAAAAAAGTTTTACTATTGGTACTAACTACTTTGGTTGCTTTTGCTACACCAAATTGTGTAGCATTGTATGGAGATACCATTGCCTTAAATGAGTGTCTTAAGAAAATTCCCAAAAATGGAGGAAATTTGGATTTTTATGCAACTACTCAGTTTGAGGTGCAGAGAGATCCTCATATAGTAAAAATTGCAGATAATCAATTTTGCTACAGAGAGGATATCTCTATAAAAGCTTGTGTTCTTATATCTAATGAAGAAGCTTTGAAAGCAATTAGAGGATATATGAACTAAAAAATAAAAGAGCCTTGAGTTTATAACTCAGGCTCTTTTGCTATTTTGATAATTTATCAATTTTATCTTTTAAAGTTTTTATTTCATATTCTAGATTTCCTAGTACTTTTTCAGTTTCTTTTTTTGCTAATTCAATTTTTTTGTTTGCTTCTTGTTTAAATTCTTCCAATTTTGAATCTAATATATTTTGAATTCAGTTTATTAATTCTGGAGTTTGATCTGCTAGTTTTGCTTTTAATTCATTTATTTGTTCATTTTGTTTTTTTGTTTTATGATCAGCAAAAAAATTAGAAAATTTAAATAATGACCAAAGGATTATTAGGTATGCAACAAAAAATAAAGTTATGTATAAAATTATTTGAATTTCTGCTTTATAAATCCAAAAGAAATTAATCTCTGTATTTAATGATAAAATATCTTTATTAATCAATAATAATAATATATAAATTAATAGTGGAATAAGTATAGAAACATTTAAAATATTTTTCATATAGTTTTATAATAATTTTTAATTAAATTAACTATACTTAAAAAAATAAAATGACAAGTATTCTGTAGGAATTAAACTTGTCATTTTAATAATTTATTTTTTAATAATCTATATCCCAAAAACTTACTAATTTATAAATTAGGGAATTTTTGTCTTTAAAGTCTCAAATCAGTAGTTTTCTTGCTTGTCTAGTTTCTATAAAACTAATGTTTCAAGAATGTCTTTTTTTCCCAAGAATTTCTGTATCAATAAGTTTTTTAAATATTTTTAAAAATTCATCATCAAGTAAAATATTTTTTAAATCTTGATATTTATCTAAGTATTCTTTAAAAGCCTTTTGGTAGTTATGTAACTGCTTATTTTCTTTTATATTTGAAAGTAAGTGATATAGTCTTCAAACACTTAAAATATATCATTTATTAACTACTAAATTTAATGTCTTTTCTAGTGAATCATTTTTTCTTAAAATAGTATATCAATTTTTTTTAGCAAATTTTCTAAAATTTTTAGTTATAATTGATTCTATAATTGCATCAAGTGCTTTGTGGTATGAACTAATAACTCAAAAACCATCAAAGTTTGGATTTTGTCTTAAGTTATAATAATTTATTTCAGCACTAATTATGTTATTTGTAATATTTGAACTAAGATTCATTAAAATATAGTCTCAAAAATAGTTTTGTATTTTATTTGCTATTATTTCTTCATTATTTTCTTGCATAAATTTATCTCTTGTAGAACAAGTCATAGAAGCAATTTTTCTTTTTGAAATCTTTTTCACAGCTTCCTTAACTTCTCTTGTCATCCAAGTTTCTGCAATTTTAAGCTTTTCTTGTAATTCTAAAATTTTTTCTTTCAAAAATTGATTTTCTTGTTTTAGTTTTTGAAGTTCTGACATTTGAGTTGATTATAATTTAATATTTTTATTATTTTATCATAGTTTATAATTTTTGTAAATTATTTGATTTAGCTTTATTTTAGATTAAACTTTAAATGATATTTAACTTTATTTATATGTCTTCCAAAATACAAAATTATTGAATAAAAATTATTCTTCTATTAATTGTTATTATTATAATACTTTATGCAATTGATATACTTACTTGAAATAGTAGTAATAAAACTAATTTAATAAAAACAAATTCTTGAATTGGTTTTTACCAAAATAAAGCTAAAAGTTTATCAATTTTAGAAGTAGATTTAAATAGTGCTTGAATTGATTTTTGAGGAGTTGATGAATCAAAAAAAGAAGATTTTTATAGGTTTAAAAGACATTTTGCAAGAGAGTTTGATTATAAGAAATATAATGCTTATTTTTTTGTTAACTGACAATTTTTTGACCAAAATAAAAATCCAACCTTTTTAAGTTTTCCTTTGAAATCAGATTGAAAAATTATTTCAGATTATCTTGATAATGATATTCCTAAAAGAACCTTTATAATAGATAAAAACAAAAATGCTAAAATATTAAAATGATATGAAAAAAAATATTTAGAAAATGATAATTATAGGGAATTAATAGTTTGATTTTATCCAGATGTAAAAGCAAATAAAAATGCAAAAATTTGAAGAACATATATTTGATTATTATCTTCTAAAAAAGTAGTATTTTTTATTACAAAAAATAGGACTCAGGAGGAAATGAATAAAATTATTTGAGATTATTGAATTAAAAAAGATAATATAATTATGATGGATGGATGACCTTCAAGTCAGTTTGCATTTTATGAAAATAATTGACCTTGAAGTACTTGGAAACAATTTTATGGTTGATGGGAAGTACCACAAGTTTTTATAATTTATAATGAGTAATATGAAAAAAATAATTATTTTAATTTTTTTAAGTTTATTTTTGTTTTCTTGTGAGGCTTCTGAAAAAGTAATTTTGGAAGAAAATTTAGAAAAAAATCTTACTAAGAAAAAAGAAATAAAAGAAGAAAATATAGAAAATTATTGAGAAATAAAACTTGATATTGATGAAAAAAGTGATGAATATCAAAATAATGTTTTTATATTAGATGAAAAATTTTCTGAAATTATAAAAAAAATTTATAATTGAGAATTAAAAGATTTTAATGAATTTGAAAAATTAAAAAGATTAGATTTAAATTGTTGAAAGTATTTTGAAAAATGTCCAGATTGAAAATTTTGATTTACAAAAGAAGAATTAAAATGATTATTTAAGTGAATTTATACTAATTTTTATAAGGATTCAAAAGAAAATATTTATATTTTTAATAAAAATTTTATTTTAAAAAACAAAAATGAAGTAATTAATTTTAAAAAGAAGAATATTGAATTATTTGAATGAGCTGATTCAGCTTTTAGTAATATGTGAGTTTACAATGATAAATTGTGATTTAGTTTTTTGTATTTAGATAAAAAAAATAATACAGAATATCAAAAATTAAATTGTGATAAAATTATAAAAAAAGAAGATGAGTGTGAAGAAATTTCTTTAAAAGAAAATAATAATGAAAAATATTTAAATTGTTATGAAAAATTAGAGCAAGATAAAAACTATAATAAGTGTATTGATTTATTATATGATACTAAATTTATAAAAAATGATACTTATTACAATTACTATTTTTTAGATCAGAAATATAATTTAGATTCTTCAGAAAAGATATTTATTTATAATTGAAAAATAGGTTTTATAGCTGAAAAAAATAAAAAGAAATATATTATCTTTGATTGAAAAAAAATTACTAAAAGCTTTGATGATATTCATACTAAAACTTGTTGTATTAGTTTACCTTATCCTTTTTATGTATTAAAAAATGGATTATTAGCCTTTGTTTTTAAAAGAGATTGAGAATATTTTATTTGATATAGTTATCTTAATTGAAAAGAAAAATCTAATAAAGAAATTGAAATTGATATAAAAAAAGAATTAGAAAAAGAATTAGGAAAATTGGATTGATTAAATTTGGAAAAAGAAGAAAAAAATAGAAAAAAATTAAATAAAGATTTTGAAGAAAAAATAAATAAAAAAGTTTCTAAACTTAAAGCTTTAAATTTTAAAATTGATTTTTTAAAAGAGCCTAAAAAACTTGAAAAATTATGATTTTTTAAAAAAGATTTTGATAAAGTAAATGATGATGTAATTTGAAATTATTTTGATAAAAACACAAGTTATTATAAAATTGCAAACTTGGATTTTGAAAATGAAAAATGAGAATTAATATTACTTAATGCAAGTGCTTTTTATAGTATGTGATGAGATATGTTATACTTTGTAAAATATAAAAATAAATATTATTTTTTACCTAGTATTTCTACTTGATGGCAGGATTATTATTCAAAGGAAAATTTTTTAGATTTAAAAGATTTCTCTAAAAAATTTATTAAAAAAAATATAGAATTTTTTGAAGAAGAAAAGTTTAAAAAGATTTTAGATATTTACAAAATTCCTAAAGAAATAAACTTTACTAAAAATAATAAAAATTATAATTTAAAGTTATTAACTAAAAAAACATACTTTTTTAGTAAAGATATTTTACAAAACTTAAAAAAAATAGATTTTATAAAATGATTTGATAACTTATATGTAGAAAAATCTTGAGAAAAAATTTGGTGAGACAAAAATCATATAGAATTAGAAAAATTAAGAAATAATGATTTTGATAAATTTGAAGAACTTGATAAAAAAATAAAAGATAATTTTTTTGCATTAGATAGAAAAATAGATTTTTTTAAATCAGATGCAATTTTTATGAAAATGCCTGATAATACTGTGGCTGTTTACAATTTAGAAATTCCTTTTGAATCAAAAAAAGAACATATTTATCCAAGTTGATGAATGCAATTAGATAACTGAATTACATTAATTGAAAATTGAAAAGAACAGAATGTTTTTTATTATTCATATAAAGAAAATTCTAGTTGTTGAATAAAAGATTGAACATATATGTATGTTCCAAATTGAAAGTATAAATTTGAAAAATATAGAATTTTAATTTGAGATAAAAAATGAGAAAATTATGATATTGATAAAATAAAACAAAAAGATACAATTTTTTATTATAAGAATAATGAATTAAAAAAGATTTGAGAATTTATTAGAAATGATTGAAAAAAAGAAGATGCTTTTATTTTATATGAAAAAAGTAATTTTATGAAGGCAATGTATAAATATTGATATTATACTCAGCTTGATGATTATTGATGTTTGGATGAAAAATGAGAATTTAGGAAAAATGATGAAGAATGTGGTTATCAGGATTTTTTAGATTATCAAAATTTTGTAAAAATTAAACCTTTATTATTTTGGAAAGATCCTTTTTGAAGAGATATACTATTTTTATCTTGGAATGTATCTCAACCTTCTGCCTGTTGAGCTAAACCTGTTATTTATCTTTATCCTGAAAAAAAGCAAAATATAAAAGTAAAATTAAATTGGAAGGCAAATAATCTTTTTACTATTCCAGAATATGGAAAATCTTGGGAAGTAATAAGTGACAAAAATTCAAAAATTTATGATTTAAAAACAAGAAAAACTTATCCTTATTTATTTTGGGAAGATTTTATGAAATATAAAATTCCTGAAAAATGATTTATTGTAAAAAAAGAAAATTTAGAGAATTTTTTTGATGAAAAATTAAGTTATATAAATTTAAATAAAAAAGAAATTTCTGATTTTAAAAATTATTGGATACCAAAAATGCAGGATTATTCTTATTACTTTGTAACTTTTTTGCAAACAAGAGAATTAAATAAAATTGTTCCAATTGAAATTTATCCAAAACCAGATAATATTTGAAGGATTTTTATGGATTTTAAGTGATTAGATAGATTTAGAAAAGTTCAAGAATTAAAATTAGAAAGATTTAAAAGAAAATGATTTTTTGTAGTTGAATGGTGATGAAATAAAAAGTAATTTTTAATGAAAAAATATGAATAAAGTAATGAAAAAAATAATATCAATATTTATCTTAATATTATTTTGGATTTCAGGATATTTTGGAGTTACTAAGATTCTAGAAATGAGAGAAAAATATCTTGAGATGAAGGAAGTAGAAGAAATTGCAAAAAATCTTAAAGATTTAATTCCTACAGAAGAAGAACTTAGAAAAACTTTGAAAGAACAAAAATTATTAGAGAAAAAAGCTGAAGAAGAGAGATTAAATGCAACTTTAGTTAGATTTTCAGAAGAGTGTAAAATAGAATCAAACTCTACTTTATGGCAAAATAAAGAATATTGATTTAAGATGTGTATTCCACAAGATTATAATTGATTTTCTCCTTATGCTTGACTTTTTCAAACAGAAGTATTTGATTGAACTGAATGAATTTGATTAAGTAATTTATATTGAAGAAAAGGAGGTTGGTTTAGTCCAATTTGGATAACTGCTCTTGAAAAACCAATAAAAGTAAAACTTGATTCTAATGCTTATATTTTTGAAACTAAAACACATATAATAGAATTTTATTATGATAAAAATAATCAAGAACATATTGAAGCAATAAAAAGTTTAAAACTTTATAATAAAAATAAATAACATGAAAAAAACAATAATTTTACTGATTTTATGATTAATTTTATATTTTTGATATACTGAACTTTATCAAAAATATTTTATTGTATTTGAATGAAAAACTATAAAAAAAGATTTAGATAGAGAAGAGACAAAATTATTAGTTTCAAGTTGAGCCAAATTAATTTGAAATATAAAATTAAAATCTTGAGAAATTATTTTTGAAAATAATTCTAGTTTTTCTTGAAATATAATTTTAGAATCAGGAAAAATAATAATAAAAGATAATGTAGTAATAAATTGAGATATAAATTTTTCTTGAAATATTATTATTTGAAAAAACTCAAAAATAAATTGAAACATAAATCAAAGTGCAAATTTGTTTAAAGATAGTTCTGCTTTTATTAGTTGAGAAAAACCAAAGCTTTTTGTGACTACTGATTATCCTGATTTTTTAAGATATTTTGATAGTTTGCCAGATTCTCATAAAAAAGAATTTGGCTATATTTTTTTGACTTCATCAAATATGGATATTAGATGAAAAGATTTAAAACCAGAAGAGTATTTTAAGTGAATTTATTTTTATAAAGATAATAAATTACAAAGTTTTGATTTTTCTGACAAAATAGAATTAAACAAATTTTACAAAAATGCTAAAAAATATATAGATTTATTACCAGAAAGAAAAGTGGGAAGATTTTGAGTCTGATTCACTACTAAAAATTATGCTTTTGATAAAAAACATGCAGATATTTATATTTCTAGTATATATGCAGATCCAGTTTTATTTACTCATGAATATGGGCATGTTATGGATTATGCATATTGATTTATAGATATCCATAATCCAAGTTATCCTTATTTAAAAAAAGAAAACTCTATAACTGAGTATTGAAAATTTCATAAATGAGAGGATTTTGCAGAAGCTTATAGATATTATATTTTGCATTCAAATAGTTTTAGAAAAATGACTAAAGACAACAATGAAATTAAACAAAAATATAACTATATGAAAAGATATGTTTTTAATAATCTGGAGTATTAAATAGAAAATAAACTTGACAATATAGGGGGGGGGTGAATATATTAGTAAGGCTTAAAAATTTGATTCTAAAATAATTGCTAGAATTTAGTATTTATTTTATGTAGTCAAATAAGGCAAATTATACCAAATAATTAAGGAGGAAATATGACTAAGCAGTCAAAAATTTTTACAGGGATAGCATTATTTAGTTTGTTTGTAATTTATACTTATTTTTATGTTTTACGGAATGATAAAACAGGAGTAGAAAAAAGTATTATAAAAACTAAAATAGCTAAATCTACACGGGAGCCTATTTTAGGTAAAGAGCCAATGCGGGAGTTTAAATCAAAAATTTTTAATGGTAAGATTCCATTTGTAAATAATAAACAAATAGCTCATAAGTATGATAAAAATGAAACATCATCAGGAGAGCTTGTAGTAAAATGGAAAGATGCAAGTGATTTAGATCCTATATTTATAGAGGAATCTGTAAAAAAAATATCAGAAAAATATGCAGATTTTATAGAAAAATATGCAGATGCAAGGTATTTTAAGGTAGATTTTCCAGAGCTTTTAAAAATCTTTGAAAAAAAGAAAGGAGATAAAGTAACACTGGTTATTGATGGAGAAGAGTTTGAGGGATATATTGATTCTGTAGAAATAGAAAAACCAGATGGTAAGTATTATGCAGATGGTTCACATAAATGTTTTTACTATAATGTTTATATAAGGTCTAATGAATATTTTAGTGATAGTATTGATATAGGAGGTTATTATGATCCTATCACAAAAGAATTTGCATTTGAAGGAGATATAGATTTTAGAAGAACTCATGGAGGTATAAAGTATAGGTTTGATGTTACTCAAGATATAGGAGTTATATTACCATATGCTAAATTTGATTATTATATATATCATGACTTAGGAATACATTATCAATAGTTTTTAATTATTTAAAGGAGGTGTAAAATGTGAGAGAATAAAAACTATATTGATGAATAAGTTTAGCTGTGAGATAAATTCTCTAAATAATGAAAAATGAAAAAGGAAAAATAGATGAAAAAATTAGTTTTGATTTTGGTTTTGGTATTTGCAAGTCTTGCTCAGGCAAGAGAGGTGTTGGATGTAGTCTTTGTATTTGATAGAACATCATTGAGTTTGAGTTCTGCAAAAAGAAATAATTTGGCAAATGAGTATATAAAAAAATTGAATATATCATTTAAAAATTCAACTGTTTCAGATAGAAGGGCTTTATCTGATTACATCTATTTTAGGAAGAAAGCAGTGCTTTATAGGCCAGTTTCTAGAAAAGGTGAAGGAATGTTAGCAACTATAAATAGGTATATGAGGAATATGACAGATAAAACAAATCCTAAACCTAAATTATCTTTGCACTATGTTCAAAAATATTATAAGGCAGATATTGTTATAGCTATAATGAATGATCCAAATGAGAAAAAATATGCAGCTGTTTCATTAGGAACTCCAGAAAAAAGTGATAGATTAGGTAAAAGGAATACAAATTTCTTATCTTATGGTGATTTAGGTATTTCTATTTATAACTATAAAGAAATTTCTAAACAAAAAGAAATCTTTGCACATGAAATAGGACATGGTTTTGGTTTATATCATGGGAAAGCTGTTGCAAGAAAATACAAAAATGAATCAGGACATTATGAACCAAGAAATGCATTAAAACCTTATGCAAATGGATTTGGTGATACTGATTATTGGAGAAACTATGGTACTCTTATGGCTGGTAGATATCTTACAGGTGTAGAAAAAGCTATAGAAAATAAGTTTTCAAATCCTGATATTTATGAATGTGGGTATTATGGTGATGATGAAGTTTGTGGAGATTCCACTGCAAATGCTGTGAAATTTATAAAAGATAATGCTAGATATTTCAATAAAAGGGGGAATTGGTATGATTGATTAAAAATGAGCCAAGAAGTAATACTTCTTGGCTTTTTTTATAAGTAATTTTTAAGGAAAAACTGAAAAAAATCATATTTTAGTTAGCTAAAGCTGGTTGTTAACAAATTACTCTGTCAACAGATGGTTTTAGCTCTTTGATTTTTTACTAAATTTTAGTTTTTAAGATTATTTCTTAAGTATTAAAAATTTAAACTAGACTTTTTAATTCACTCAAATTCTATATTCTATTTCTTTACTTACAAAATCTTTATCTCTACCATATTTAAGTCTTGATAGTTCAATAAAAGCTTTTGCAATTTTTTGATCTCAAGTTTCTAAGTATGGATTTAAAGGAATAAATGAAAATGGAGCAGAAGGTTGGTTATCAATTGCTATTTTTATAACTCATTTAAATTTATCCATATTTACTAAATCTTGGTCTGAGAAAACAGGTGCATAATATTTACTCATAAATTCTCAGTCTTCTGGACCAATTTTATAACTCATTATAGATCACACATTACCAAAAATAGCTTGTTTTAAATTTAAACTAGATTTTGTTAATGCATCAGATTGTTCTAATTGTCCTAAATATTGGTGAGCAATATTTAAACTAAGTCTATATTTTCTGGCTTCTGATAAAATTGATTCAATAGAATCAGTAACATAGTTTTGAAATTCATCTATATATAAAAAGAAATCTGTTCTTTGCTCTTTTGGTATTTTATCTCTTCTCATTGCTGCCATTTGCAGTTTTGAAACTAGCATCATACCTAGTAGTTTTGAGTTTAAATCTCATAATCTACCTTTTGAAAGATTTACTAAAAGTATTTTTTTATTTTGCATTATATCAAGTATATCAAATGAACTTTTTACTTGTCAGATGATATTTCTCATCATTTTATTTGTAATAAATTGACCAAATTTTGCTGCAAAATAAGGAATCATTTCTTGTTTTTCTCTATCTCACATTGAAGCATATGTTTTTTCCCACCAAGCTTTTACAATAGGGTTTTTTACATGTCTTACTCTATCTTTTTGAAACTCTTCATCAGTAAACATTCTTACTACATCTGTAATTGCTCATCCTTGAGGATAATCCATTAAGGCTAAAACTGCATTTCTGAAGTAATCTTGTATTCTTGGACCAAATATTTCATTTCAAAACAATTTAATCATTATATTTAATGCATCCATTGCAACTAATTCTTTTTCTTCTGGTGTTTCAGCTTCAAGAAGGTTTAATCACATTGGTCTATCTAAATCACTTGGATCAAAATATATTACATCATCAGCTCTTTCTTTTGGTATAAATGGAAGTATATCTCTTACTAAATCACCATGTGGATCAATAATAGCTAATCATTCTCAGTTTTTTAGATCTTGTCTAATCATTGATTGAAAAATACTAGATTTTCAGGTACCAGTTTGTCAGATAACATAAAAATGTCTAAATCTATCTTCTCTTTTTATTCTAATTTCTTTTTTA
>Ga0256828_1000485_pt1 | contig 26364 bp, 20 predicted proteins | sample CV88metaG_FD_185993 | JGI IMG/M metagenome (GOLD analysis project Ga0256828, IMG submission 185993) | Hydrothermal vent microbial communities from East Pacific Rise, Pacific Ocean - CV88 | ecosystem: Environmental > Aquatic > Marine > Hydrothermal vents | place: Pacific Ocean: East Pacific Rise...
AAATACTATCTCATACTTATACCCTTTTAAAAGGCTACTCTCCCCCTCTAGTTTATAGACACTGTAGCTTCCATTCTCTAAAAAACTAATATTGTTATACTCTAAGAGGTTTATTCTGGCGTTGATTTTTTGATTGAGTTGCGTTCGATCTAGAAGATTGAAGGGTGACATAATTGAACCTCTGGAGTATTTTATGTAATAGGCTTTGATATAGAAAAGTACTTTTAATATATAAAAACCTATTTCGGGGAATCCCCGAAATATAATTGAATAAAAGCTTAGATGCTTACGCGCCTACGCCTACTCTCCAGTCATCTTCACCAGATGTACTTGCAGTTTCGTGTCTCCATGAAACTTTTCTATAAGAAAATGAAACTTTTTCAACTGGTACTACCTGAGTAGTTCCTGCTTCTTCTTGTGCAGCCATTGATGCTTCCATATCTGTAATGATTGCATCTTCAAGCACCATTGTATAGTAATGTTCAGGTTTACCTGCATATGACGTTCTATACCATTTAAGTTCAACTTTTTTCAAAGTCTCTCCAGTTGTTAATGCATTATATAAAAGAGGTGAACTTTTATCTATCATTTTAGTAACGATCAATGGGTTATGTGTTCTTTGACCTGTTGGTTGACCTGTAGTTGTATTACGAGGTACTGTAATATTGTGCGTAAATGCTTTTACCATTGTTTCATCTTCATGACCATTTTGATAAATGTTCCCTACTGATTCTGGTGTTGTTGCACCCTCGGTAATTTTACCTTGTGTGCTACCTTCTATTGACATGTATACTGGATTATCCATATTGTTCCTTTGTTATATTTGAATTAAATTATAACTAATTTATACAAATATGATATTTTTATTTGTTATTTTTCATTAAAAACACACTTTTGTGTTTCATTATTACCCATCTTGCTACATTTTGAAAGGTATATATTTAAACGGATGAAAAAAGGAATCTTTTCATCGCGCATATTTTCATCATATTCAAGAGCTGTTACAAACCAAGAACGTTGTAAAAATGGTATTTTTCTTAATAGTTCAGGATTTATTTGACTCTCTTTTAGTTCTAAAGAAGAATCTTTAAAGGGAAGTTCACCTGTATAGAGTTCAAAAAGAACACATGCTAAAGAAAAAAGATCTGTTTTTATTGTAGGAGAATTGCCTTCTAAAACTTCTGGTGCACTATATCGAGGATTAAAAGCATTCATTTTATTATAATCTAAACTAAACGATGTTTTATTTCTTAGGTTTTGAGAAATTCCAAAATCAAATAACTGAGAATACCCACTATCAGCAACCATAAGATTTGTCGGATTGATATCTGCATGCACTATACCTAAAGAATGAATATATTCAATACTTTTATATAAAGAAAAAGCAATATTATTTTTCATCTTTTTAGACATAGAATGAATAGGAATATTCATCAAAAGATTTCCATCTAATCTCTCCATAACTATATATGCCAATTCACTTTCTTCATCTATACCAAAATCTAAAACTTTAACAATATTTTCATGTCTAATTTTATTTAAAAGTGAATACTCAGAGTATACAAATGCCACCATATCTTTTTTCGTAGCGATCTCTTGTAATGGTAACTTGATGACAAGATCTCGAGTATCATTAAAATATTGTGCATAAATATCTGAAGCTTCATAAACTTCACTTAAACCGCCTTCACCTATTTTTTTAGCTAAGGTATAGCGATTATTTAACATCTTTTTACCTAAAAAAACTTCATTTTGTCTTTTTTTTAACATATCCATTAACAGTTACCAACTATCGTTGCAGTTAAATTATCGTCAGCTTTACCAGATAAAACTTTTGTACTCATAAACTTCATACCATCTTCTAAGGGTTTGAGTTGCATACCTTGTTCAATTATCTGATTAGATAAATTATCATAAAAACCATCACTGCAAAGTAAAAAAACATCTCCGATATAGGTTTGAAATTTTTTCACTTCTAATGAAAGTTCTCCAGGTGCACATAAAGCACGTGTTAATGCTTTGCGTTGTTGTCCATTTTCACCTTGAATATTTTGTGCATGATCTTGTGTAACCATAGAAAGTACATTGTCTCTGTAAATATAACATCGACTATCACCAGAATGTATACTCACAGCCTGATTCCCATCTATTAGTAACAGTACTAAAGTTGTACCTATAACTGAGTTACCACCAAGCTTATGCACTTTTTTTTGCAAAATACGATGTATGTTATAAAACTGTGTTGTTATTGCCTCAACCTTTTGCTCAAAATTACCTTTAAGCTCAACTCGTTCAAAGATATCTGTAACTAAGTGAGAAGCAAAATTACCTTCTTGATGTCCACCCATACCGTCACATACTATCCATAAACCTGAAGCATCATCACTAAAGTATGCATCTTCATTGTTCATTCGAATATGTCCAGGATGAGTAAATGAATAACTAATACAAGGCATTATAAACCACTTTCTAGTCTAAATCCACGAAGTGGACTTTTCTTAGTAAACATCTTAGCTACTCTTCCAGTCAAACTATAAGAACCTTTAAAATATTGTTGTCTATATTCAAAAATTATTGAATCAGTACCATGTCGTATCTGATAATTTCGAATATTAAAGTGATCAATAAGTTTGAAAAATCCCCATGCACCCTCTTCTGATATTTCAACTATTCTATTGTTTTGTAAATCATACATATCAAATTTTGCTATATTATTTTGGCTTTCTGGTGGCCAAACTAGTTTACGAGATTTTATAGGCCCATGTGCATAAGGAATATAATTTTCATCATAATGCAATTCCATAAGAGATAATTTACGACCTAAACCATTTGGTTTGATATAAAAATATGTTCCTAAGAAATCACCTTTACTAGTAAAGAACATTTTACGTATGCCTTTAGCTTTCACAATAGCATTCATAAAGTTTTTATTGACATACATACTACTACCATCAATAGTTCTATATCTATATCTTCCACTATATGGATCAAACTTCACAAAAGAAGCTACATACGTTTGGTAAAATGCATCTAAAATACCATTTTTTTTGAAAAACTCTTCAAAATCCTGTAATTGAATATCATTTTTACGACTTTTCTTTACAAGTGGATATCTACCTTTGATTTTATCTCTATAATAATTAAAGACATCCAAGCGAAATTGACTGTTTATATATTTTTTTGTTTGTGTCAATAAATATTCCCAGTCATTTTTCAATGCTCTTTTAAACCATTTGTCTACAGGTCTTGGTAATGGTGAAATTTGCATAACTATCGGTTCATGACGGCCAGCAATTCTATCCATAACAATACTATAAGCATCTTTTTCAGGTGTCACTGAACCATATATCGCTGTCATTTCCTGATATACATTATTTAATTTCAACATAGCAGTTGCAAGTTTTGGTGTTGGTCTATTATTTTCATCTAAAAGACGATTGTATATAGAAAAATAATCTCTAATATTTTTAACACTGGTGTTATTAGTAATTTTTTCTGCTTTTTCAATAGCATTTTTTGAAGCAATAGAAGCTACTTGTTGATTTTTTAATGTTTTACCTGCTTTTATCTGTAATTTTTCTGCAGGTGTATAAATCATAGTATTCTCTTTTAATGCTTGCAACACACCAACAATAGGAGATGTACCAGATGTTAAAACAATTAACTGATTATTTATTTCAGAGATTGATTTATACTCTGGAACTCTTAATGCACTTAAAGCTTGCATCCAATATTTTTTATAATCAATAAAATAATAGTTCTGAACCTTTGCATACATTTCATCAAGTTCTGAATCACTTAAAGTAGTCGAATATCCAACAACCCAATTATTAGCTACTAATTGTTTTATTAAGTCTTTACCGCCTGCAATAATGATTTTTTCAAAACCCTCTTTCGTATAAAATCCAGGAATTTTATAATCACTTCCTTCAAAAGCAGATGCATATGAACCCAATGCTTTTGAAAATCTAAAATCAGCAAGATTTCTTTCTTTTGCTTCATCTTTTAGTTCTTTATATACTAATGCTTCATGACCAAACTCAAGTAGATGTTCACGTGCTAATGTCAAGACTTTGTCATTTAATTTATATGGTTTAAATCCATAGTTTAATAAGTTTGCAAAATGCTCGTTTAAATTATTTTGTGTTTCATTCATATTTGGATATAAATGAGACCACGCAGTAGACATCCAAGCTTGTAAAAACTCATTGTCTCTACGCTTTTCATTATTTAACATTGAGTACGCTTTTGTACTTTCCCATGTCAAATCATAATCATCAATGTTTGCTATAATCTGTTCTTCCATAAATTTGGCAATACGAGGTAATAAAATATCTTCTAAAGCTTCTTTATAAAGTTTGTCAACGACTTTATTACGATCAGCAACTTTATAATAAGCAACTTGCCAAAACTTATCATCCATCTCCTCTTGATTCATTTGTTTTAACTTATAAACTTGATTTAAACTTTCTAAAGCTTTTTTAAAGTCCATTTCCTGAGTTAAGTCAGCACGAGTCTTTTCATAAGATTCCATTACTTTTTGCGTTTTATCTAATGAATCAAGTCTAGAATTAAAATCCTGTATCCAATATATAGTTGCTACTGCAACAATTAAAACTGAAGCAGCTATTACACCTATATGTTTTAAACGTTGATTTTTTTTATAATTTGTATCCATTTTGATAATATCAGCTTCAGGAAAAATAATATCTGAAAGCAATTTCTGAATAAACATACCTTTTTTAGGTTCAATAGTAGCTAAAGAACTTTCTTCAAACTCTTGTCCTTGTGTTAAATCATTATTTGAAGGAATAGATGTAAAGTAAATACCTCTGAGCATAAGAGGTTTACGATAACGAGTTTGGGCAAAACCAACATCAACAAAAGCGTTTAGTTTTTCAAACAGTCTTGTGAATTCATTACAAAATAAAAGAATTTTTGAACGTGCATTAGTATCCCATTCTTTTTGCATTTTATCTAAAACTGAACTGTTTAAACGCTGTAGAAGCTGTTCTAGTTCTGGTTGTATTACAGAGGTATCTATACTTTCAGTTGTATCATCAAATGTCACCCCTAGTACTTCACTTTTTTCAGCTTCATTTAGACTAGAGAAGTACTCTGTAAAACCACTGATTTTATCTGTTTTTGTAACAACTAAGTATATAGGCATATTAGAAAGAAAAGCACGTGAGAGTTCATCAAATCTATCACGAAGATCTTTTGCATATTGTTCTAATTCTTTATCTGTTTTTGTCATTAATGTATCTACACTAATTGTAAGGATAATACCATTAATAGGACGTTTCCATCTTTTTTTACTAAATAGTTTTAAAAATGATTCCCATAATGCCAAATCTTCTTCACTACGATCAGCACTAATGTAATTACCAGGCATATCAATAAAAATAGCATGTTCTGCAAAATACCATTGAAAAGATTCACTAGGTCCATCTTCAGTAACACTACGCTTATCATAGTTAATATTCAAAGGAAAATCTAAACCAGAATTTTCTAATAAAGCCGTTTTTCCTTCAGTTTCAGCACCTACAACAAGATACCATGGTAGTTCATACCCTGCTATTTGTTTGTTCTTATAGACACTTGAACTTTTTACAATACGCATAGCTTCATTAAAACGTGTTTTTAGGTCCTGAACTCTTTGAGCAATAACTCCTGAGTACTCTTTTTTCTTTTTAAATTGCTCTTTAATATTTCTAATTTTTTCTTTTACTTCGTCTTTTACAACAAGTGCATATAATAATACCCCTGATACGACTACAAAAAAGAAAGTGATAGCGATTAACAATCGCAAGGTTAAACTTGCTAAAGAATCAAATAAATAAGGCGATGCTACGATTATTAATATTGCAATAAAAAAAGCAACTAATATTATCCAGAAAAAAGTATTCTTAAACAGTGAAGTTTCTGATCTACTCATTTAAATCCTTTGTTATAACAATATCTGACGGTACATTTACAATCTCTGTTTCTATTTTTTTATCTTTTATTTTGCTCGTCTTTTTTGTATTTTCATTGACATACGTATTGTATTTATTTTGAAATGATTCTAATACTTTATCTTCTTTAGAAGCTAACGAAAAAGTAAGTAACCCATAGACTAATGATAATAATAAAATTATACTTGCAGCTACTATTTTGTAAGAGGTTTTATAAAAGATATGATTACGTTCTGAAGAGACTTGCTGTTTTTCATAGAAGTCTTTACTCTCACGTAGGTTCATAATTTTCATTTGTTTGTATAAACTTTCACGAATGGAATCAAGTTCCATTTTTCCTCTGTTTTGTATTCTATATTTTCCTTCAAAACCAAGAGAAAGACATATATACATTAATTCTAATAAATCAATATATTTTGCTGGAGCTTGTAGTAGTTGATTTAAAATTTCAAAAAACTTATCTCCACCATATGTTTCATTATAAAAATGACCTAAAAGACTAGAATGAGCCCAATTGTTATCTTTACCCCAATATGTTGTTCCAATCATTTCATCACAAAATGTACATAATATATAGCGAGCAAGAAGTACTTGAGAATCTTTAATTCCTTTTTTAGTCGTTGCTTTCGTAAAATATTCTATCTCTTCTATCAAAATATTCCGAACTTCTTCCAGTGTTCCTATATCATAAGAGTTTTGAATTATATCTATCTCTTTAAAGATATTTGAAGAAAGCGCTAAGATATAATTACTACTACCTTCATATACTTTTTCATTAGTATGCTCACGTACACGAGAAACAACAGTATTTTTAAAATCACTGTAAGACTCTTGCCGTTGATCAAAGCTTGTTAAACTATCACTATTTTGTGATACAGGAACAAGCATTGTTTTATTTGCATCTGTACTCATTATTATTCGTTCTCCATTTTAATCATTGCGTATTGCCCATAATGTATATTCTACATTCGGTAGTTCTCCAGATACATGGAAAGCGAATCCACCTGAACGTTTTAATTTTAATTTATCTTCATCTGTTAATTCAACTCTGAAGTAGAGGTAATTTACTTTATATGGGATTTGTCTTGGTGCTGTAGCAAGAGGTTTTAATTTATAACCACCTAAATGATAATTAACTAAATCTCGTATTGTCTCAATACTACCCATTTTTAAATTGGATAATAATAATTTTTTCAATACATCATCTTCTAAATCTGCTTTTACCGCAAAAACAAAACTCGAATTAGTAATAATAGATTTTTCTGCGATCTGAACAGTATAAATACCATATTTTTGTTTTTGAACAGGAAGTGCAATACTGTTTTGCTCTAAAACCATACTTAACATGTCGTTTAGTTCAGCAATTACTTTGGTAAAACTTTCCCCTTGTTCTTCATGATCATATATAAATGGTTCTAAAATTCTTTTATCTTTTTTCATAAATATGGCAAGTTCACCTATTAATGATGTTAGTTCTAAAAATAAATCTTGAGGATGAACTTTATCTTGTGTCAAATAATAATGTAAACGGCTTTGTGACTTATTTAAAAGTTGTAACATTAAATAATCACCTAATTCGGTAGCCTGAACAGTCGTGTCACTTAATTTTTGAGATAATTTTTCTATTCTATAAGATAAAGTACTGATTAACTCATTCATTTTTGCAAGCAGTTTTTTTGCAGCATGCAGATGTAAAAATGTTGGCATATACTCTTCGTCTATACTAACAACACCACTTGCACTTATATCTCCAATATTTCCTATTTTTATCTTTACATAACCTTCATTGAGATCATCTTCTAAAAGAAGTTTAAAGTTATAACGAGCACATAGAATATCTGTTTCACTATTTTCTCCAACATTGGTATTTGGAAGGTCTTCAACTGTTTGTGCTACATAGCGTGTTAATCTATTTTTTTGTTCGGGATAATGTACTTCATCACTATTATGCATAGTAATAGGAAGAGCTAAATAAAATGCTTTTAAATTATCTTCTACTTTTACTTCTAAAGTCAATGCATCACTTTTTGCATCTATGTAAAACAGTGTACCATCAGGCAAAATACCTGATGCTTGATTTATAACAATCTTACCACTGCTAAGATAATGTGTATCAATTTTGATATCAAAAAAACCCCAGCCATTAATACTTAATTCTTTAGTACGCAACATTAATTCATCAAGAAAATATCTATTATTTTGCTGAAAATGTTGAGGACGCATAAACATCCCCTCTTGCCATACTACCTTTTGTTGCATTATTCAGCTTCCTTGATTTGATTCTTATCTATCTCTAGTTCAACATAGTTATATGCTTTATCTTTAAGATTAATAACATGACGCCAAGTAGAGTTTGAATCAAGATTTCTAAAACTACCAATAATACCTAGAAATTTTGCTTTTTCATCAAACAAGATTTTATATGTTTGCTCCTCATTTGGAACAATTATATGTTCATTCTGTGAAATCAAATCACTGCTTAATTTATCTTTTGCATTATCAACTATAGTCCAATAATCTAATTTAGAAAATTGTTCTGCTGAATCAAGTTCATAAAAATGTAACATGAGTGGAGAAGCAATTCTATCACTGTCTAAATTAATATTATTATGACTTTTGACTACCAAGTCTAAATGTGTTGGCTTACTTGCACAAGCATTCATAAACAATAGAGTCATAATAGTCATTGTAGTTGAAGTTACGAGTTTTTTCATATTATTTCCTTTAAATTTTATCTCGAGTTTGAGGTGTTTGTAATTTGAGAGAATAAGCTATATTTTCATATTCTTTTTTAAATTCATCTTGTATCATGCCAATCCCTTCTTCTGGGTTTTCATGAAGAAGATCAAACATATCCATATAAGCTTTCCACAATAATTGCTGCTTAGGCAATACCCCGCGTAAAGCACCTCTTGATTCAAAACGATGTTCTAAATTTTTTGGTGAAAACTTAGCCAGTGTAATATTCATTAAGTTCTTACTTGATCTGTGAAGTGCTATAGAATGCATATTTAATTCAGAAAACGATTTATCTATCGCTGTTGAAATATTCATCATACCTAGCTTTCCACTTCTATTTTTCTTATCTAAGAGTTCAGTTGCCGATGATCCTAATCTCACTGGATTATTAGTATCCATATCTAAATGAGCTGTAGATAAATGTAAATTTTGTTGTATTTTATCTTTAATTTCAAGTGAATTTTTCAATGAATCTAGAGTGTTATTAATAATATCTCCAAGCTCATTCATTAACAAATCTCTGTCTTTTTGTTCTAATGCATTAATTTCTATGCCTAATTTTGATTCTAAAATTGCGATAGAAGCTTCTATTCCTTGTGCTTTAGGTACAAAGACTTCTCTTTTTTCCTCTACTACCTCAGGTATCTCTTCTTTAAAAGTAGGAATATTTATATGCTCTTCAAAAGTAGTCTCTTCGGCTTCAATAAATTCAACTTCTTCATCTTCTACAACAGGTTTTTCGTTAAGCATAAAATCTGACAAATCTATTTCAGAAGAATCACTCTCTTCTACAGATGTAAATTCATTTGATAAGCTATTAAATAAGAAATCATCATTTGGAATAATATTATCACTATTTAACGGTACATCATCTATAGAAGAGATAATATCATCGTCTGTATAGTCATTATTTGAAAAACGTGCTTGTATCTCATGATCTCCTATTATAAAAACATCTGAAGCATTTATTTTAATTGGATGACCTTTAGGAAGTTTTTTATAAGGATTTTTCAAAAAAGTACCATTGGTACTTTCATCCTTAATAAAATAGGTTCCTTGTTTACAAATGATAGTAGCATGTAAACCCGATATATAAGAATTTGGATCAGTTAAAACCCAATTATTACTTTCAAGTCTACCTATAGTACCACCTTCTTCATCAAAGTGAAAATTTCTTTTTGATGGAATATTTTTACCATTTTTAACGATATCCAATATCAATTCCATCTATTTCACCTCAATTTTTTTAATTTCAGGCTTTACTTGGTATAGAGGTTTATATTCTTCTTGTATTGACGAACATCCACTCATTATAACTATTGCTAATACAGCTAACAGTAATTTCATTATAATTCTCCTTTATATACTTTTTAATTATTTTTAATTGTATTGAATCTATTTCTAACAATTATTCTATCATATTTATCTAAACTTATATGAACAGATTTTAAACTTTTTTTCACAAGAGTAGCATCTAAAATAGTTTTAGACAATACTGGCATAATATTACTATTTATAATCAGATCTAAATTCCTAGCTCCTGTATCTAAAGCATTAGATAAATATAAAAGTTTATCTAAGAGTTTCTCATCATAACTCATTGTAATATCTTTTTTACGTAATTGCTTTTCAATAAAATTTAACTTTAATTTAATGATCTCTTTTAGTGCATTCTCTCCAAGATTCATATATGGAACAACATTCATACGTCCTAAAAGAGCAGGCTTTAAATATTCAGAAAGTGTTGGAGTAATAGCATTGATAAGTTCTTGCATTTCAATATTTTCATTCTTTGAGCATAATTGAGTAATCTCTTTTGTCGCTAAGTTTGAAGTCATAAAAATAACAGTATTTCTAAAGTTAATTTCCCTTCCTTCACCATCATTTACAACACCTCTGTCGAAAATTTGATAAAAAAGATTCAATATATCAGGATGAGCTTTTTCTATTTCATCCAATAATACGACTGAATATGGTTTAATGCGTACAGGGTCAGTAAGCTGTCCACCTTCACCATAACCAACATATCCCGGAGGAGAACCTATCAAACGAGAAACAGTATGTTTTTCTTGAAATTCTGTCATATTAATAGTAGTTAAAAATTTTTCTCCGCCAAAAAGCAACTCTGCAACCTTTCTAGCAGTTTCTGTTTTACCCACTCCAGAAGGCCCAACAAGTAAAAATACACCCGCTGGTGAATTTTCATTTTTTATTCCAGCTGTTGCAATTTGTAGGTATGTACTTAAATGTGATAATGCTTCATCTTGTCCAATAATATTTTCTTGCAGTCTTTGTGCTAGAGAAAGTACTAATTTAGTTTGTTCTTGAACCATTGAACCAAGAGGAATACCCGTCCATGAAGAGATAACTTCTGCAATTTGTTCAAAGCTAACATTTTCATAAATATATGTACCATCTTTTTGAAGCGACTTAAATTTTTTATGCTCAGCTTCCAGAGCTTTTAAATCACCTGCTTCTCGTAACTTCATGATCTTTTCTAAGTGTTTCTTTTGTTTTGACCATGCAGTCTCAATTTTTTTAGCCTCTTTTTCAAGAGCTTTTTTCTCTTTTTCAAGAGCTTTGAGTTTTTTTGTATAATCTTTTAAAGCATTCTTTTCATCTCGTTTATACGAATTTATTGTTCTTTCAATAACTATAATATCATTATGGATTTTTTGTAATTTAAAAGGTATATTACTTTTAGAAATTTTTACATTTGCACACGCTGTATCTAAAACATCTATGGCTTTATCTGGAAGTTGTCGACCAGTAATATATCTAGCTGACAGTTGAGCAGCAGCAACTAATGCTTCATCTTCAATATAAACTTCATGATCTTGTTCATACTTATTTGCTATTCCCCGTAAAATAGTAACAGCCTGGTCTATGCTTGGTTCGTGAAGGTCGATTTTTTGAAATCGACGAGAAAGTGCAGGATCTTTTTCAAAATACTTTCTATATTCAAGCCATGTTGTTGCAGCTATTGTTCTTAAATTTCCACGTGCTAGCGCAGGTTTTAAAATATTAGCAGCATCAGAACCACCTTCATTACCTCCTGCTCCAATAAGAGTATGTGCTTCATCAATAAATAAGATTATAAACTCTGAACTTTCTTGAATCTCTTTTATTACAGCTTGTAAACGTCTTTCAAACTCACCCTTTACACTGGCACCTGCTTGTAATGCTCCCAAATCCAAAGAGAGAATCTGTGCATCATAAAGATAGTTTGGAACTTCTTTATTAATAATTTTTAATGCAAGTCCTTCAACAACAGCAGTCTTTCCAACACCCGCTTCTCCTACTAAAATAGGATTGTTCTTACGACGGCGTAAAAGAATATCTATTGCTTGTTTTATCTCTTCATCTCTACAAAGTACAGGATCGATATTTCCATCTTTAGCACTTTGCGTCAAATTTGTTGTATATTTTTCTAACTCATTTTCTACACTCATACCTCGTTTTGTTGTCTTTTGTGTAGAAACTGCTTTTTGTGTACCCTCTTCATTAAGTCCAATAAGTAAATCTTTTACTTCAGATGCAGGAACCTTTGAAAAAAGTTTAAAATATCTTGTATTCGCATAACGTGATGCATTCTCAAAAAGTGATAAGATAAGGGCTGTTTCTGTAATCTCTGTGTTCTCTAGCGTTATATGTGCAAGAACATAAGCATCTTCAAGCCATGTTATTAAAAGTGGAGAAAGCACTGGGCTTGAGCTCTCAGAAGAACTGATTTTTACTCCATGTACAAGAGCTTCTTGCATATCACCTTGTTCTATATTATACTGTTTGAGTAATGCATTTAAAACGCTGTTTTCATTTTCAAGCATAACATATAAAAAATCTTCAATTAATACTTCATTACCACCTCGACTAACACACCTGTAACCTGCATTTTCTAAATCAGATTTCGTAATAGCATCCATATGTTCTATTAGTTTTGTTAACTCTAATTTCATTTCTTTCCTTTATTTAATTTCAACATTTGTTGTAAGAATAATTTAACTTTTTGCATTCAAAATAATTTTTGCATCTTTATAGACTTCACCAAGAAAACAGTTGATACCAAGATGATGTTTCGATAACTCAAATGGTTCTATATTTTCTTTTTTGATTTCCAAACACAGTTCATGCTTTAAGGGCTCATTTAATGACAAATTGATCAATTCTTGAAGTTCTCCCATTTTTTTCCCATGTAAACTGTATTCGAACAGGCCTTCAAAAGATATATCTCTAAGTAACACTTGAAATTTAGAATTTCTAGTTCGAATACTACTTCCTATAAGAACGTTTTCTCCTAGATTACAATTAGTCTCACCAAGTTTACTGTACTGCCAAGATGGAATTTCTATATTTGTCGGTATACGCTGTATTATTTCTAATTTATCATGTTCTAAATAATGTCTTAAAATAGAAACTAAAGTACCTGCAGACTTCTGTTTCATACTTAATAAACCAACATAAGGCAAAATTTTTCGTAAATTCAATGTCGTAGTTTTCTCTTCAGATTGAGAATATAAACCTACTAGACTTAGTATATATTTTGAAAAGTTGTCTTTTAAATCTGCTTGATACTGAATATAGTATCGCTGTCTTTTCCAAATTGGAAAAAGCATTTTTTGTAAATGATGATTAAACAAATCTAAAAAATCTTTTAAAACTTCATCATTATCTACACTATCCAAAACCATTTCAGAATAGTGAGAAGGTAATGGTGATGTAGCACCAAAAAGACCCAAAAAATTTATAGTAATCTCAATATACTTTTCATTCTCTTTTTCTACAAATTCCATCTTTGACAATTCTGATTTTGCAAAAGAGAGTGAAGGATTTGACTTAAAACGAATCCTCGTGTACAGTTTTTCAGGAGACTCCAAAGGATATATCTTTTTTAAATATGTCATCGCAACACGAACACCCTGCGACAATGAATATTTAGCAATATATCTATTTAGTTCTTCATTCAATTTATCTATATTCATTTTATACCAAAGCTTGATAACCCATTTTAGGTTCCCATACAAAAGTTTCATCGTTATCTATATGTACAATAAGTCTATGAAATGAATTCACATTACAATAAAGTGCAAAAAATTCATTTAAAATACAACATAGATGATATGCTTCTCCGATGCCTGTAAATTTGGTCGGATCGATATAAAGTTCTGTCTCTATTCCAAAAATTGGTAAACCTTCATATACCATTTGCGTTTTTCTATTCTTAATCTCTTTTAAACCACTTAAAATGACATCAGTTTTTTGTTTTTGTTTTAAATCACTAGCACCAAAAAAATCATAGGTTTGTAAAATCATTTTTAACGTTGATATGTTCTCTAAAGACAAATAATTTAATGACATATTAGAAATCAGTTTCCATAAAAAATCTCCACCTATTGGAGGAGGATAAGAAATAGAAGGAATAGTAATATTATGAAATGTCATATCTGATGAAGACAATGGATCTCGAACACTTATATCTCCAAGCTGTAAACTTGTTGGAATATCTTTGTTTGTACAAGTCATTTTAACCGAAACTGTAGCATTACTATGTTCTAAATCATCAAAGATTCCACCAGATGAAGCAAATCTTAGAAATGTTTCTGTTTTATTCTCAGTATCATTTAATTTTACTATTTCAGAATAGTACTCACCCTCTTCTTGAGTATGTCGAAAAGACTCAAATGGAAAATAATTTTGATAAGCATTTTTACTTGGTATCCACCCACGTACACTATCAACGGAAAATACTTCACTTTGATCTTTTTTTAATTCAGATGGTGTTAATAAATATTCATCTGTAAAATATGTTTTACGAATTGGTACAGCATCACTTTCTAATAAGTTTACTGCCGGTGTACAAAAAAGACGAAAGTCTTCTAATGTTGGTCGTTGTACAGATGTCAAAACTTTTTTAAATTGAAACTTCAAACTGAAATTAGAACTTTGGCTTAGCTGCTCACCTGAAAAAGATTTAAGTTTATCAAGATTTTTAATATCTATAAACAGATGTTTATCTTGATAACAAAAATACTCTTGAAGCATTACAAAACCATCAAAAGTATTTCTAGCATATGGTAGAATAGTTTGTGTTGAATCAAAACCTAATGCGGCAATTGATTTTCTTGGTAAAACTATAGAATCTATCTCTTGTAAATCTTTATTTTTAATAATTAATTCTACTTTTTCTACATAACGATCCAGATAGAGATAAAGTTCTTTAGCCATAAATTTTGAACCACCAAGAAACAATCTTAATGTTTCAAAATCTACACTATCTAACATAGCTGTATTTGTCATAGAAAAGTCTAGTTCTAAAATACCTTTTTTTCCATAATTCATATACTCAACACTTGTAAGTTCCAACGGCATTACATCAGTGTCAAAACAAGTTCGAAATTTACAAACAACGCCTTCTTGCGTTGGCTTGCTTAAAAGTTGCAAACCTTTTTTTATACTAGTTGTCCGTGAAGATGATTTAAGTGGATCAAATTGAACAATAGTATAAGAAGGCACAGGACGAATATAGTTTGGCCACAGTAACTGTACAAGATTGTGAGCAACTTCGGGTAGTTCTTCATCTAACTTCTGATGAAGCTTACCTGTTAGAAAAGCAAAACCTTCCAACATTCTTTCTACATCTGGATCTTGCCCTTCTTTGGCAAGAAAAGATGAAAGTCCTGGATTTTTTTTAGCAAATTCTGCACCTTCAACACGAAGAGCATTCAATTCTTTAATATAATAATCTTTAGTTGTCATTTTTATATACCTTTACTCTACCATTTGAAAGTAAGTCTGCTCTGTATTCAATTTGTTGATGTTTACCATTCAAATTTATTACACCTGTAATATGGACATTGATTTGATTTACATCAAGCATATCTCTTGAAACAACAACTCTTGTTCTATTGAGTCGTGGTTCATATTTTGCAATAGCAATCTGTGAACTACGCTCTATAGTTTCTATTGAGTCTTTCATACTCATCTGTGAATTATTTAAATCAGGTCGACCATAATCTTCTACGGTCTCTGCACTTCCTGCATTAGTTGAAAATATACGAGAAAGATTATTTGCTATAGATTGATATAGTGCATCTTCGCTAGAACTTACTGCATCAATCTTAATACTACTGTGAAGTCGTTCAAATAAGCTTCCCTTATACATTTTTAATCCTTGTCTAATTTACCAACAAGTGATAATTCAAAACTTGCACCCATATATTTGAAATGTGGGCGTAAAGAAATTTTTACACGATACCAACCTGGCTCGCCTGCTACATCTTCTACTAAAATCTGAGCAGATTTAAATGGTCTTTGGCTTCTAATTTCAGCAGATGGATTTTCTTGATCTGCGATATATTGTTTAATCCATTTGTTAAGCTCACGTTCAAGATCAGAACGTTCTCTCCATGAACCAATATGTTCACGTTGTAATACTTTTATATAATGAGACATACGTGTAATAGCAAACAGATATGGTAATTGAGTTCCTAACTTATAATTAAGCTCTGCTTCTTTCCCTTCTGGGGTATTAGCAAATATTTTTGGTGCCTGTGCAGAATTAGCAGCAAAGAAAGCTGCATTGTTACTTCCTTTTCTCATTGTAAGAGGAATAAATCCTTGTTCAGATAGTTCAAATTCTCTTCTGTCAGACACTAAAACTTCTGTAGGAATTTTCATCTCAATATCACCCATACTATCAAATGTATGTACTGGTAAATCAGTTACAGCACCACCACTGTTTGGACCAATGATATTTGTACACCATCTGTAATTTGCAAACGAGTCTGTTAAACGAGATGCAAATGCGTAAACAGTGTTCCCCCATAGATAATCTTCATGTGATGCTGATACATCTTCTTTATAAACAAATTTAGAGATTGGGTTATCTTCTGGATCATACGGAGCACGTAGTAAGAAACGTGGAAGTGTCAGCCCAACATAACGAGAATCTTCGTTTTCTCTAAAACCTCTCCACGCAGCAAACTGAGGAGAACTCATAACATCTTGAATGTCTTTTAAGTCTGGTAAACCTTCAAAACTCTCCAAACCAAAGAATTTTGGTCCAGCACTTGCAATAAATGGAGCGTGACTCATTGCAGCAATTGACGCAACTTTAGATAAAAATTTCATATCCATATTTGAAGGTGAAAGTTGATAATCTGCGATAATTGTTCCAACAGGTTCTCCCCCAAACTGTCCGTAACCAGAAGTATATACATGTTTATATAGACCTGATTGTGTAATATCTAAACACTCTTCAAAATCTTCTAGCAACTCTTCTTTAGAAACATTAATAATTTCCATTTGAATATTTTGTCTGAAGTCTGTTCTCTCAACAAGCATATATAAACCTCTCCAACGAGATTCTAATGCTTGAAATTTTTCATTATGTAAAATTTCATCCATTTGTGCAGAAATTTTTGCATCTATCTCAGCAATCATTCTGTCAACTATTGATTTATTTACTTTCTCTTCACTGTCACTTTTAAGCATTTCACTTATTAAAGCACCTACACCTGATTTGACTACATCATAAGTCTCATCAGCTTTTGTCAAGTTTGTTTGTGAAATAATGGTATCTAAAAGACCACCCTCTTCTGTTGTCGTGGTATTGTTTTTTTCTTCTGTTTGTGCTGCCATAGTTATCCTTTATTCCTCTACTGCTAAATTAAGTTCTTCTAATAGTTTTTTACGTTCATCTTCATTACTAATTGCTTTTTCAATAGCTTTTCTAAATGCTGGAACATTTCCTAATGGGCCTTTTAATGCTATAAGTGATTGACGTAACTCAAGAAGTTGTTTCATTTCATCAACATTTTCAACAATACTCTCTGGAGAAAAATCTTTCATAGACTCAATTTTTAAATTTACTGTCAATGAACTATCTTCTTCATCTGTCAATTTATTATCAACTGTAAAACTTAGTCCAAGACCTTGATGTTTAAGAACATCATTAAAGTTATTTTTATTAACTTTTATAACTTTTTTATCTTCAACTGCTTTTTCTTCTTCATCAGGATTAAATTCTCCTAAAACAGTAATTTTATATGGAATTTCAATTTCTGCTGATTGATCTCCTGTCGCAGGTTTATATGTTACATTAATTCTTTCTTTTGGTGATTCTGATTGTTTACTCATTTGTTTTCCTTTGTTTAAATTTTAATTTCTAAAGCTTGTGTAATATCAATCTTACACAAACGGGTATAAGCACTATTAAGATCTTCTAGATCTACTGTTGTTCGATTAAAAGTATTTAGATATAAACTAAATACTTTCGCAGCCAATTCTGGTTTCCATTCTTCTAAATTGTATCGTTCAATATCTTTTTGAAGATCTTCTAGTAATGCCAATGCAATCTCTTTTTTATTAAATTCTATTGCCAATTCGGCTTTTGCCAAACGCCAGTGAAACTTATCTTCATTATTCACGGCACCAATATAAGCATCTTGAAGTAGTTCCATTGCCTCCTTTATCTCATGTTTCTTTGCTTTTTTATATGCATCTTCAATAACACGTTCTTTTGGATCATCTTCTTGAGCACTAACTGTAGATGTTGCAACACCATCCATACTTGCAGCTAACCACTGCTTCATCTCAAGAGATGCAAAAGGTGTTGTATCATTAAATGTAAGATCTAAAATCTTTTCATCAGCTTTAATGTATGCAACTAAATGATTTTTAATCTCTAAAGCAGCTCTTTTTTGATCCATCTTTTCTAAAAGTTCTGCAGCTAGATAATGACCTTCTAACCAAAATGGCGAAAGCGCAATAAGATTTTCTATTTTGTCAAATGCCTCGACATACTCTTCATTACTTATATGCTCTTCTATCTGGTTTAAGCTCAGTTCCGATGGTGGATTTAATGGTGTTTTTCCATTATCGTGAAGAGGTAAAGAGTCTATATCCAACCATGATAAAATTCGCACTAAACGAATAGCACGAAGATCACCACTCTCTTTTGCTCTCCAATAATTATGGAGTAGTCCCATGTTTTTTTTCATAGAACGTAATACTTTTGCAGCATCATTATCATCAGCTATATCATTAAACTCTACAGCTACACTACTTTGTGAAGTGCTTTGTGATGATGTAGAAGAGCTACTACTTGCTTCTTCTGCCACCTCTTTTTCTTTTATAGCACGTGAAAGTGCAGAACGGAGCTTGGAAAACAACGAAACGTCTTCATCAATACACTGAGAAAATAATCTTTGTAATGAATCAAAAAGTTCTAAAAAGTTCTCCTCATTTAAAGAGACAACCAATGTATATCGATCATCTAACAACTCATTTTGTAGAAGTTCTTCCAACCATCCCAATGCAGAACTTTTAACTCTTTTTGATTTTGGAAAAAGTTTTTCTTTATACTCTTCCAATAAAGAATTAAATAGTTCTAAAGCTTGCTGTAGTCCGGAAACACCACTGGTTTTCCAAGAAGCATAGGTATACCAGCACATTATTTTAATATCTTTACTCTTTGTACTGAGAATATCTTCTGCTTCATATCGAACTTTAGACCAATCAGTAGAAGTGTCCTCACTCATACTGTTTACTTTATCTACCTCTGCTTCGAGAGAAAGATAAGCATCTTCGTACTTGTAGTCACTACCACATGGTAAAGATTCTGATATTGGATCAAGTATTGAATTTGACAAATATAACCTTTTCATTCTAAAAAAAGCCATCTTATCTATTTTAAACTTTAAAAAACTTTTTTATCACTGTAAAAATCAAGAAATGTGTTATTAAGTTACATATTTTAAATAACTATATTTAATATGGCCATTTTTGTTGCTAATTATTAAAATGAGATAGTAGTGAGATATGCTTTTTTCTCTTAAATTTAACTACTTTTCTCTCTTTTCTTAAAGTCAGATACTATTTCTGAATAAACTCTGGCATTTTTTATACTTTGAGAATCTACCGTTTGTTCTATTTCATCTAAAACCCATGTGTTATTTTTTCGCACAAAGTTCCAGATCTCTACAAAACTTTCATAATCTTGTGTTCCAGAAATTATTTTGTTTGTTGTTTCATTTAGCATGTAGTCAATCATACCTCCGTAAATGATAACTTTTAAACGATCTTCATCATCATTAGAAGAATCAAATACACCAATAATTTTCATATCTTCAAGATTAATACGTTCTAACTTGTTAATGAGACCATCTTCTATCATTCCATCTATCTGTCTTTTATGTTTTTTGTAAATTCTTTCACTCATATACTCTTTTGCAAGATCTGGCTTACGTTTAGTCCATGCATCTTGAACTGCAAAGTAGATATCTTCAACCCTTGCACGAATGAAGTTTCTATTCCACACTGGATCACTTTTGGCTATGATTCCCAATAAATCCCTCGCTTCATCATTTTTTTGAATACTCTGTTGTTTTGATGCCATACCTGTAAAAAAACCAATAATAGAACTAAAAATAGTTGCTATCCCTCCAATAACCATCGCAATAAAAGAACCACCACTCGAAGTACTTCCAGAGTATGAACTTGAACTACTAGCACTATAGCTTCCACCTCCACCAGCACGAGCTAATAGATCTTCTGGTAAACTTAGATAAAAAATTCCAGCTAAAACAACAATGGTATAAATTAACTTTACATATTTTTTAATCATTTTCTCTCCTCAAATAAAAAAATCATCCTATCTTTTTTAAACTTTAAAACCCTCTTTTATCACTATTAAAATTATAATATGTGTTATTAAGTTACATTTATATTTTTAAATCACTATATTTAATATACTTTGTCTTATGATTTATGATGAAAGGCTAGAATAAGAGCTACATTTTGCACAAAGGTTAAATAAAATATGGCAAATGACTTAATCGTAGTAGAGAGTGGAAAGATAGAATGTGAACATGGTGGGAAGGTTATCTTAAACTCTACCGTACCAAATCATCTTATAAATGGAAAGAAACCTCTTTTTGATATTGATATACTAGGTGCGGAGATCACTGGTTGTCCACATTTGGCACCTGTTGGTGGAAACTGTACAAAAGTATCTTCTATCTCTTCAGCAGTGACAGAGAGTAATGTCGGTAATGCTGGGACAAACTATCTGCTTCGTGTAGATGGATGTCAAACAGACAAAGGAGCAGCTCTTGTGCTTGTTGATCCAGGGCAGACAAACACACATGTGAGCACACCACCAAGTGCTTCTAGTGACACTCCTACTCAAAAAGCTCTTGAAAAAGCCAAACTAAACACCAAAGAAAATCTCAAAAAAGAGAAGTATCGCATATACCCACTCAGAAGAAGTGGTAAAAAGGTGCGCGCCCTAAGAGGTGCACGAGACTTTCAACTTCTCAAGAACTACTACGGCAGTGATAAGTCTGGCTACAGTGCAGATAAGGTGGTCACCTTCACAGATGCTTACCTTTATGTGAAGCATAATGGTAAGATACAAGAGTATAAAGTTCTTAATCGTGGGGATATGATAAACCCTACTATAGATAAAGTACACTTTATGGATACCAAGACAAACATAGTCCGTAAATACATCCCATTTTATGAAGAGAGCGGTAGTGTTGAGCTGGTTTACTCCAACATTAAACTCACTGATGCAGAGTTTAGTAAGTTTGACTCCGGAAAACTTAACATTGGTGATAAAAAAGCAGACTATGTCTTACACCCAAATGTTTATGCTAAAAATGTAAAACATGATGAAAAAGAGTTTAAAAAAACCAAACTTGTCTCTAAAGATGAAGCCAAAAAAGCAAAAAAACGTTATATGAACATACTTGTAGATATACCAGACCCACTAGGTGAAGTAGAAGATCTAAAAAATGAGATGGAGTCCTCTTACTATAGAGCCTATGCTCATAACTATCCATTTTTTCAAAAAGTAAAAGAGCGTAATGCCTACGGCTATAGAGTTGCTTCGTTTATGGATGATCTCTACCTCTCCAAGAGCGAGAAAAAAGAGCGAGAAAAACTAAAAGTAATCATACAAGAGTCTTATAATATCTTAGTAGATGGACTTCAGAATGAGTACTTGGAGTATGTTATAGACTTTACTAAAAACCTAAAACCTGCACAGCTTCAGCCAGAACCGGTGCGTTTAAACAGGTTTATAGAGTATGACCTCTCTATGAACTATCTTCAAGAGGTAAAAGGGAGTGCAAGCTTTTTACTAAAAGCACAACCCTACGCTGGTAGCCACTACCACATAAAAGAGTACAACAGACTGCAAGGATCATTTGTTAAAAAAGCAGGGGAGTGGTGTATATATACAGGAAAGCATCTTGGATTAACCGGTAAATACAAAGATAAAAATGCCCACTACCTCTGCTTGGGAAAAAATGCTTACAAGTACAATAAAAAGAGTGATAGCCTCCAACTCCTAAAAAAGAGTAGCTATCCTAAATCTATGCGTAAAAACACCATAGAGTTCACAGCATTAACACTCTTTACACTCTACTTTAGTGATACCCATAAAGAACACATAAGTGCTAAGTATAAAAAAGTAGCAGAGGCTTTTTACTTCGCACTTAAAGGTTTACAAACTCGTCCTGAGTTTAATGATAAAAGACAAAGAGATATAAACAATTCACTAGAGAGCAGTCTCTATAGACCACTCTTGCGTGATGGAAAGAAAGAGCCATCAAACAGCTTCATACCTGACTATGAAAACCTCTTGCTCACTGCTAAAGAGTTTGCATTTACTTGGCCTAGTGATAAAGCAGCACCCAAAGAGCTAAAAACACTCATTCCAAAAGATGAAAAGTTTGAGTTTTATCACCAAAAGAGCCTCAACTCTCCCCAGAAGCTACTCAAACCTTTAGAAAAAGAGCTTATCAAAAGCAAAGAGCTTAAGAGTATCATAAACAAATATGTAGATATCTTAGAAGATAGACCAAGTAGTATGAGTGATGATCTTATACTTTTAAATATGGCATATATGCTCATAAACAATGTCACACACCTAGATGAAGTAAGTAATGTAACCTCACCTTTTAATAAAAACGCACCAACACTAGAGCTTGTAAAACTCTTGGTAAAACGACTTGCAAAAGTAGATGAAGAGCTCTATGAGAAGTACTATGATGAAGATATATTTAGACGCTACCATACAATGCTTTACACATTTGTCTCTCACGCACTTGTAGAGGGTGCAAACAATAAAGCAGGCTTCTCTCAAAGGTCTTCTAATGCCAAGAGCTTCTTAGACGGTGTAAAACAAACAACGCCAAAAGTACAAACAGAGCTCTCAAATGTAGATGACACCAACATCAACCCAGATCTAAAAGTAAAAACAGAGACCCAAAAACTACTCGAACAGCTAAAGGCCATAGACGGCATAACAAGCAAGATAACAGATGCTGAGGATGCAGCAAGAAAAGAGGATGAACAAGCTAAAAAAGGGACAGCTAAAATCCCGAAAGATAGTGGACTTACTGTTGATAACGATACCAAAACCTCCTCAGAAAAAAATAAAGAGTTATTGAAAGCTATCCGAAAAACCCCCTACTATAAAACAACCATCAGCTCCCTAAAAGGACTTAGCTTCTTTGTAACACTCTTTACAACACAAGAGGCATATACAAAGTTTAACAAGAACTCTCTAAAGTCTGTAATGGATCTTTCTCTTGGCATAAACTCCATAGCTTCTACACTTACAAAGAGCTCTACTGAGGTACTCTCACCAAACAACAAAGCCTTGGAGTTTGCCAAACATCTCTTTGGTGAAGAGTCCATCCCACAACAGATACTTGCTAAACTTGCCATTCCTATAGTTATAATCAATAGTTACTATGAGATAGAAGCACTTGATAATGAGGATTATGATGCGATGATAATGATCACTGCAAAAACAGCAATGGTCATTGCTATAGGTATAGTTGCTTCATTTGGAGTGGCTGCCATTGCTTACATAACCATAGAGCTTAGCTGGTATCTGCTCTCACACTACTTTATAGACTCTCCTGTAGAGGTAATGATAGAGAAGTCTCTCTTCTACCAAGGTGCAAGACGCTCTTACCTAATGGAGTCTTTGAGTAAAAGTGAGGGAAGATATGCAACACTTCGTGGTCACCGTGAGGTATGGATGAACGCTAAAGATATACGAACTCTTGGTGAGTTTACAAATACTCGTGACTTTATCTATAAAAACTACGAAGCACATAAAGAGGCTATACTTGCTGCAGAGCTGTATGAGTTTAGCTCTTATAACCAAACACTGCAAGATATAAGTGTAAAAGTTGTAAAAAAATCTCAGTATGAAAACCTAGCACCAAAAATAGATCTAAACCGTAGTGGTTACATAGCAGTAAATAAACGCTACTATAATGAGACAATGAGTGGTATAATCTACTTTATAAAAAACAGTAACTACTCAGACCCTATCATGCTTGATGTAAGTGACGCGAAAGAGGAGAATGGAGCAATGCTCATAGATGTTTTTACCCCATTTAAAGAAGAAAAACATATTACCATAGAGCAACTCTTAAAATATCTCAAAAACAACTACTCCATACTCATAGATGCAAAAGGTTCTTCACAGAAGTTTAAACTTGACATACACTACCATAAACAACAAGCTGAACTCTTCTCAGTAGCGAAGATAGACTTCTACCTAGATGGTCTCACAACAGAGCCACTCACACCACAAGATATAAAACTAATACAAGCATAAATAAGGATAAACAATGACAAGACAACTACAAACACTTTTAAAAACAACACTGCTGCTACTCCTTTTAGCAACAGCTTCACTTCAAGCTGGGAGTATGAGTGCGCAAAGAGAACTTGGAGATAAAGCATATAATTTACACGAAAAGGGAATGAATTATTTTCAAAATAAGGAGTATTCAAAAGCTTTAAAATATTTTCAAGAAGCTTATGCAGTTGAACCTTCAAGTGTTTCCTCATATAATATTGCTTTAATTTATGATGAAACATTACACGATTATCCAAACGCTATAAAATGGTATGAAAAAGCTGCAAAAATGGGTAATCAACTCGCAGTGGAAAACCTTGGTGTTCTCTACGAAAAAAACTTAAAAGACTACCCAAACGCCATAAAATGGTATAAAAAAGCCTACCAAGCAGGAAACTCAACAGGAGCCCTCTACCTAGCTCTACTTTACGACGAAACCCTAAAAGACTACCCAAAAGCCATAGAGTGGTATAAAAAAGCATACGCTATGGGAAATCAGAATGCAGCACGTGACCTTGCAATTTTTTACAAAAATACCCTAAAAGACTACCCAAAAGCCATAGAGTGGTATAAAAAAGCTGTACAGGCTGGATATATTCCAGCTAGAAAAAGTTTAGGCTTACTCTACCACTCTCAAAAAGATGATCTCAACAGTGCCATATATATGATGGGAATGATTAATCATCCATATACAAGAGATAGAGTTATAGGACTCCTTAAAGATGATTGGAAAATAGACCATAAAACCCTACTAAAAGCCTACCAACTCCAAAAGAAACTCATACCAGACCCATACACAGACCCAATCTTTGAAAAAGAGCTCCACTCCAACCAAAGTAACACTTCTAAACAAGAAGAAGAACCAACACACCATAGACACGGAGACAAATAAAGTAAACCGTGTCCGCTTTTCCTAATATATTCTTCTTCTCTAAAAAGCAGTGCAAAAACACTCTACCTCGCATACAAAGAGGTAGATAGAACGCAAAAAAGAGTCTATAAACAACTAGATATAAACTCAGAGTATGATATAACATCCTATATACTCTCACAAGAGAGATTTTCAACACTACTAGATAGCATAAACTTCAATGCAAAAGATGATAGAGCCAAAGCTATCTGGATAGGTTCAGCTTCTCAAACACAAGTGATTCAAGATATACTCAAAGATGTATATATCATCGTTGTTACTCCTGAGACAACTATAAGATATAATATCAACTATAGACTTGAGTATGCACAAGCACAAACAGAGATATATATAAAAGATATACAAGCAACCCAACTAAGTCAAGAAGATATGAAAAAGATAAAGGAAAAGAATGATTAAGTACATACTACTAGCACTACTACTCATAAACATAACACTTAACGCAAGTGATGTAAGACTACAGAGATATGCAAATACTCAAGTTTGGCTACAAGATGCTGATACGAATGCGGATTCGGCTTATAACTTAGGCTATATCTATGATACAGAAATTAAAGATTATGATAAAGCTATTTATTGGTACAAAAAATCTTATGAAATAGATAAAAATGTTGAAGCATTAAATAACTTAGGTATAGTATATAGGGCATTAAAAAATTATAATGAGGCTATAAAATACTATAAAATAGCTCTTGAAAATGGCTCCAACAAAGCTGCCTTTAACCTAGCTCTCTTATACGAAGAAAACCTAAAAGACTATCCAAAAGCCATAGAGTACTATAAAAAAGCATACTCATTAGGACATGTAGGGGCAGCTTTTAATCTTGCTATTTTATACAAAAAAACATTAAAAGATATTCCAAATGCAATAGTCTGGTATAAAAAAGCTATAAATATGGGATATGTAGATGCTATTAAAGGTTTAGCATTTCTGTATAATGAAAATGGAAAAAAGATACTATCAGGAGCTTATTATATTAGCCTGATAGATGTAAAATACTCCAAAGAAAAAGTCCTGGGTTTTTTAAAAAAGAGACTCAATTTTACAGATGAAGAACTTCAAAAAGCCT
>Ga0256828_1000486_pt1 | contig 26341 bp, 16 predicted proteins | sample CV88metaG_FD_185993 | JGI IMG/M metagenome (GOLD analysis project Ga0256828, IMG submission 185993) | Hydrothermal vent microbial communities from East Pacific Rise, Pacific Ocean - CV88 | ecosystem: Environmental > Aquatic > Marine > Hydrothermal vents | place: Pacific Ocean: East Pacific Rise...
ACTTATCGAGATGGCAAACAAACACCCAAGAGTTGATATACTTCAACCAGGTTGTGGAGTAGGTGGACACTGTATAGCAGTAGATCCATGGTTTATAGTCAATGCCTTCCCAAATGATGCGCATATCATAAAAACAGCTAGAGAGATAAATGATGGTAAACCTCTATATGTTATCTCAAAAACAAAAGAGGCAGTAAAAGGTATAGACAATCCTAAAATTGCTTGTTTGGGACTTGCATTTAAACCAGATATCGATGATCTTAGAGAGTCTCCAGCATTAGAGATAACAAAAATGCTTTCAGATGTAGAAGATTTTGAGATATTAGCAGTAGAACCAAATATCAAAGAGTTACCAAAAGTTTTAGCAAATAGAAAAAATGTAAAATTAGCTACACTTGATGAGGCTTTAAAAGAAGCAGATGTTATTGTAATTCTTGTAAAACATAAAGAGTTTATCAATCTTGAAAGTGATAAAAAAGTACTTGATTTTGTGAATGCGGTTAATATGTAATTGATATTTTTTGTTTGTAAAGAGGGGACAAGATGGGGGTAGTGACAGATAAATGGGAAGAAGCCAATAAAGATAATCTTGAAGGATTATCTTTTATTGATGATGGTAAACGAAAGCTTTTTTATCGTTTTTCTCCTTCTAAAAAAAACTCTTTTAATGCTCCTTTGTTAGTTATCTTACATGGTCATGGAACAAAACTAGCAACAAAGTTTCAAAGAGATGGGTGGAATGTACTTTCTCCTGTTGATCACTTTGGATATGAAGGCAATGGATGTTGGTGGCTGGGAGAAAATGGAGATTTTTTTGTTAAAGAATTGTTGCAAAAGTTAATTAAACAGAAAGCTTCTGAGTATAATTCTGAAAATAATATATATTTTTATGGTAGTTCTATGGGGGGATATGGAGCTATATTGCATGGTATATTATGTGGTGCAAGAGCTATTTATGCTAATGTTCCACAGATAAAACTTTTAGGTACGAATTATTCAGAAAACAGTAGTATAAGAAAAAGTTTTGAATATATCTTTGGTAATAATACATTAGAGTTTAAAGAAAACAACTTATTGAATTGGTTAGATTCTGAAAGAAAGTTTCCTGTTTTTTATTTATGTGAAAATATTATTGAAGAAAAGGCTTCTTTAAGTAATTATTTGAAAGAACATACTTTGTCTTTTTTAAATCAATGTTATAAATATCAGATAAAATCTCATTTTGAAATTTTACCTCAAGAAGGTCATACAAAAAATTATGGTATAAAAGAGGTCATAGATAAATTTATGAGATTTACGCCTCCAGCAGAACCATATCAGGATGAAAATATAGCCAATATATTTTATCCTACTATAATACATAGCAAACAAGAAGATTGTAGTATAAATAAAACTTTTTTATTGGGTAATGGTAAAGTATTGAAAATTGATATAGAAGGTTTATTTAGATTTAAATTTTTATATGCCGATGAAAAATGTCTAATAGTACAAAAAAACAGTAATACTTTAGCGGTTAGTTTTGATGAGGGTAAAACCTTTAGCTTAACAAAAACTATTAAAGATTTTAAAATTTTTCAAATATATCCATTATCTAATGGAAATTATTTGTTGGGAGGAACAGAAGAATCGACTTCAGTTTTATATGTTTTAGATAGTAGTTTGAATATTTTAAAAAAACATGATGATTTAGGAGAAAGGACATGGCATGCTCATGGTGCTATAGATGAAGCATATGGTATAGTTATGTATATTGATTATCAAAATTTTGATAAAAATGCTTCTTTACCTCAGTTTATAAATATCTTTAGATCTAAAGATTTTGGTTTATCATGGGAAAAAGTATATAGTTTAAAACATCCCGAAGAAGTAAGACATGGTCATACTCTTCAAGCTGATCCTTATAAAGAAAATACATGGTTGGCTACTACAGGTGATACACCATCTCAATCAAGATGGTTTTTAAGTAATGACAATGGTAATACATGGATAGAAATAACAGATAAAAGTTATGTAAATGATGCAGTAAAAAATAGAAGTTTATCTGCACATAGAACAACATCTATTGATATTACTGAAGACTATTATTATTTTTCAACAGATGATCTTATGGGTAGTACATTGGATTATTTTATAGAGTATGCTGGTGAGAGAAAAGCATCCTCCAAATTTTATAGAGCAAATAAAACAGAACCTATAAAGTTAGAAAAATTAACAAATCTTGGTATACATGGTAGAAGTATGATAGATGTAGGTGATGGATATATAATAGTTACAGAAGCCAAATATGTATCTTTTAATTCACAAGTTTTTTATATTGATAAATCTAATTTAACTAAAGCATATTTTTTATTTGATATCTATGGTAATAAAAGACATGCTGGTACTGCTTCAATGAATAGTGTATTTTTGAAGCAAAGGTATTTTTATACAGCTATTAATAGGGGTCAATTTCTAGATAGTGATATACAATCTTTGAAATGGAATATTACTATAGAAAAAAATAAAAAATATTTTTTTAAATACAATATTGAAAATTATATAAAATTTGAAGAACATCTATGGTTTGTCAATAATACAAAAAGTATTGATGATATTTCATTTCAAGGCAATAGTGTTCATTTATCTTTAAAAGATATTGATAATGCATTTTATCTATTGCTTGGTGATAAACTATTTAATCGTTTAAAGCCAAAACAGTTGTTTTCCATAGAGTACGATAATGGTTTTATCATAGAGTTTGATGCTATGTATGATACTAGCAACATAACATTTTTTGTTGAATTTTATGATGATAAACAAAAAGTATATACAAAATCACATGATATAGTATATGGGAAAAATTCTTTTAATTTTAAAGTATATACTGGTGCGAAGTATATTAAAATACTATTTAGAATGCAAAACAATACCAAGGATAATGTTGCTTTAACCAACTTGTCAATAAAACCTCTTCAAAGGTCATTCCCCAAAAAAGTAAATAACTATATACAAAATTTAAATAGTTTAGATATAAAGTTTTACTTGTTGACATTTGCTCGTTATTCAGATAGTTCTAGATTTAAACCTCGTAAAGATCTAGATTATTTTGATATAAAATTACCATTAGATTGGGATATAGATCCATTTAATGAAACAAATTGGAAATTTCAACTGCATGCACTAAGGTTACTTGATCGTGAGTTAACTCAATATATGGAATCTAAAGAAATAACAATTTTAGAAAGAATTATTGAGGTTGTTTTGGATTGGAAAAGAGATATTATTGATAATAAAAAGAATTTTGATTTCAATAGAGAGGAAAATCCTGACTCTTTTGCTTGGCATGATATGGCTACAGGTTTAAGAGCTTTAAAAATATCATACATATTTGAAGAATTAATTAAACTAACTAAAACTAAAATAGAATTTGATAAGTATTTGGATGATTTCTATTTATTAGTCAAATTGCATATAGAAGCATTGAGTAAACAAGATATAGCACCAACCAATCATGCTATATATCAAATACATGGGTTAATGATGCTTTTAAGATTATTTCCAGATGATTTTGAAAATATATCACAATTAAAACAACAAACTGAAAAAAATATGATAGATATTTTTTATAAACAATTTTTCAAAGAAGGAATACATAAAGAAAACTCTTCAAGATATCACTATTTGGCAATAGAGACTTTTCAAAAGATTTTATCTATAGATATCTATCCAGATTTGGATGAGATATTTATTGTACTTGATAAAGCAAAAACCAATTGTGCATATATGCATTTTCCAAATTTGGAATCTTTGATGACAGGTGACTCTGATTATAAACTTGTTACTAAAGAAAAAGGAGAATGGATAGAAGAGGGTATTACTCTCTTTGAAGAGAGTGGCTATACTTATATATATGAGCAAGAGGGTGCATCTATGCTGTATTTAAATACAGCTTTTTTAAACAGGACTCATAAACATGCAGACTTTTTTAATGTATTGTTTTATGAATATGGTAAAAATATTCTTGTTGATGCTGGAAAATATTCGTATGTTAAAGATAATCCTTTTAGAAAATATTGCATAAGTACAAGAGCTCATAATACTGTGCTTATAGACAATCAAAACTATAAACTTGATAGAAAATACTTCTTTGAATCAAAAGTAGTCTTGTCAGAGAAGAAAGCTGGATATTATCATATAAAAACACTACATGAGTATCCTTATCTTTCAAATACTATACATGAAAGAAATATCTTTTATAAACCAAAAGAGTTTCTTTTTGTGCTTGATATAATGAAGTCTGATGAGATAAAAAATTTTAAACAGTTGTTTCACTTACATCAGGATTTAGATCTAGTTAAAAAAGATACATATCTATATAGTCAGATACAAGATAATGTTGCTATGTATATAAATATGAAATCTATAGAAGGAAAGGATAATAAACTATGTAAAAATATATCTTTTAATAAAGGCATTGATGGAGAGATAGAAGGGTATAGAGCATTGGGACATAATGAAGTTGTTGAAAATTATGTTTTGGTAAATGAAATTGATAGTGCCTATGCTGTCATGGGAAGTATGTTTTCATTTAATCAATTAAGGGATTTTGAAGTGTTGTTTGCTGATGATAGTAAGCTAGAGATATTATTTGAAAATTATCACGAGATTATAAAAGGATAAGTTATGAAAAAAGTTTTAAAATATAGTGAGATTAAAGAGTTGTTAAATGGGATGTTGCAAAAAGGGATGCCTATAAATGAACTTGAACATTTTCTTTTGGAATTTATCGAGGAGAATCCATCGGATACATTGAAATATAAAAAAGCTTTTTTTACATTGATCAAAGATATAGACTTAAAAAAAGCTGTAGTATATGGAGAAGATATAATAAAGCAAGAACAAGACCCAAAATTTATAAAAGTTTTGGCTGTTAGATATAAAAGATTGGGTTTAGATAAAAAGTATGATTTATATATCAACCATAAAGTTCCTGTAGCTGAATTTAAAAATAAAATAGATGAGATTAAAAATAAAGAAGAAGATTTTGGTATAGTTGAAAAATATATCAAATCATTTATAGAGACATATCCATACCTTGAAAACCAAGCAAATAAAATCGTGTTTTCAAAATTGAAAGACTTATATACAAAAGATGTTTTACCTTATGGTGAAAAAGTAATCCAAAAAGAAAAAGATAATTATGGGTTTATGAAAGTATTGGCAAATAGATATAAACGCATAGGAAATATACAAAGAGCTGAAGAAATTTTGTCTATGGTTATGTAAAGTTTATATGTATTGATGAAAAAAATAATTAATTTTTTAGCAAAAGTTGGTATCAGACTTACTCCTTATCAAAGATTGAAGTATAAGGTAAAAAATCATATAAAAGTACATGGTTTGTTATCTTTAGAAAAATGGATCAAAGAGGAAGTATCAAGAAATAATACAGACTTATATACAATCTATAGGGTATTGTTTTTTAGTTTGAAACCTTATGATATAAAATTATCTATCCATTATGGCGACAAAGCTTATGCCATACAGCCTTCTGAAGAGTTGAAAGTATATATATCAAAAAGAAAAAAATTGATGTATAAGCAATTATACAATACAACTGTTTTAAGAAATAAATTTGAAACAAGTTCTATAGAAGAGGTTGATAGATGGATAAAACAGGCTATTCGCTATAGACCAGAATTAAAATTAAATTTTTATAAATCGTTTTTTACCTTTTATAAATCAACAAAACCTTTATTGGCAATCCAATATGGACGAAAAGCCATTGTATTGGGTGCTGATGAAAAGTTTAAAAAAGTTGTTGAAACTAGAGAAAGATGGATTGCTGATAAGGAAAATTTTTTAAAAAGTGATTTCTCTGACTTGTCTGTAAAGGAATTAAGAGATATACTAGATGAACATATTTCAGTCTCTATAGAAAAAGCTATACTATACTTAGATAATATCTATAAATATGATAAAAACCTAGAGCTTGTTTTAAAAATATATTGGATTAGAAAGATTAACAAAGATAATTTTGAATTAACTGTTCAATTGGGAGAGTCTATACTTGATAGGTTAGAGGATAAATCTATCTTAAAAGTTATCTCTGCGAGGGCATATGCTTTACATGACTATAATAATGCTTATATATTTTATAAAAAGTATTTTGAATTACATAAAGATACAAGTATAATTGATAGGTATATTATATGTATATTTAAAACAATTTCACTAGATGAGGATATTTCTGCTAAGATAAATGATATAGTAGAAGAACATTTTAAAGATAGCCCAAAAAGATTAAAAAGAATAGTTACAAATAAACTATATTTTGAGTATCTGTTTTTGCTTGGTCAGTATGATGAAGCAGTAAAATATGGTTTAAGAGTGATTAAAAAAGATAAAAAACTATATCCTATTAGGGTAGCAAGGGCTTTTTTTGAAATGGGAGAGATATCTAAAGCATTATCCAAAAGTAACCTAAATATAAAAGATGAAAAACATAATAAGATTATCAAACTTTATCAATCTTATCTGAAGTTGTTGGATAATGGTTTTGCTTATAGTCAAGATATTGTACCTATCAACAATACTTTAACTTCAAAAAAAGTTTTGTATGTGCTAAATAACTCTTTGCCATATCATTCCAATGGATATTCTACTAGAGGACATGGACTTTTAAAAGGGGTAAAACAATTACAAGATATACATTGTGTAACAAGACTCGGATATCCACATGATTTAGCAAAGTTTAGACAGTATGATGATGAAACATATCATCAGGTAGATGGTATAGATTATTATCATTTGACATCCAAATCAGATTGGTTAAACTATATTCCACTTGATGAATATTTAACAAAATATGGAGAAAAACTGTATGAACATATACTTAAACATAATATTAGAATTATTCACAGTGCATCTAACTTTGTAAATGCTATAGCTTCAAACTATGCAGCTAAAAAAGCAGGGATAAAAAGTATATATGAAGTTAGAGGACTATGGGAGATAACAAGGATTTCTAGACAACCAGATTGGGAGAATAGTGAACATTTTAATATGATAAAAAGGTTAGAAACACAAGCAGCTAAAGATGCTGACTTGGTTGTAACTATAACTCATGCCCTAAAAGATGAATTGATAAAAAGAGGTGTAGAGGCTGATAAAATTTCTGTATTACCAAATGGGGTTGATTCTCAAGCTTTTGTACCACTAAACAAGGATAATAGTCTGACAGAAAGACTTGATATAGGTAGTGATGAAGTTATTATTGGTTATATTGGTTCGATAGTGGAGTACGAAGGGATTGATTTACTTATAGAAGCGATAGCGAAGCTTCAAAATAAGGGTATTGATAAATTTAAATTTTTATTGGTTGGGGATGGTAGATATTTTTCATATATTAAAGAATTAGTTAAGAAGTTGGATGTTGAAGAGAATGTGATTATAACAGGTAGAATTCCACATGAAGAAGTTGAAAATTATTATTCCATCATTGATATTGCACCATTGCCAAGAAAAGCTGTTCCTGTAAGTGAAATGGTGTCACCACTAAAACCATTTGAAGCTATGGCTATGGGTAAAGTAGTATTGGGTTCAAATGTAAATGCCATAGCAGAAATTATAGAGGAGGGTAATAATGGATTTTTGTTTGAAAAAAGTAATGTTGATGATTTGGCAGACAAATTAGAGTATCTTATAACTAATGAAGATTTACGAATCAAAGTAGGAAAACAAGCTAGAGAATGGGTCGTGAAAGAAAGAGATTGGAATGTTTTAGCTCAAAATCTGATCAAAATATATAAAGGTGTTTTGAATGGATGAAAATGATAATATCAAGCAAAATATTTTTAGGTTTCAAAAACATTTATGGTTTCTCAATAAAAAAAATATGATAGATGATATTTATTTTTTTGATAATAGTGTACAACTTTTATTAAATAGTAATACGGAATCATTTTATTTTTTATGGTCAACTTCAGCAATAAATCCTTCTTCTGTAGATAATCTATTTAAAATATTAGAGTATAAATATATAAAGATTAATTTGAATGCTAAAATAGATAAAAATATAAATATAAAGTTATATATACAAATTTTTAATGATACAGAAAAAGTATTTTCTAAATCTTATGTTTTAGAGAATGGTTTTAATGATATTGAGATAGAAGTTTTAGAAAATTTTAAGTATGGTAGAGTTTTATTTAGGATAGAAAATTTAACTAAAAGACAAAGTGTTGTTAACTTAGAAAATTTGGTTTTAAATTATATAGAATCTTCTAAAAAACCATTATATACGGATAAGCATAAAACAGATTTATTGGTATTGACAACAAGATATCCTAAAGATGATGACTATTATAGAAATCATTTTATACACTCTCGGGTTCGTAAATATGCACAAAAAAATAACTCAATAAGTGTATTTAGCTTATTTAGTGAAAAATCTAAACTAGAGTATTATACTTTTGAAGATATACAAGTAACTATAGGCTCATCTAATGATTTAGATAGATTATTAAAGTTTTATTCATATAGATATATATTGGTGCATTTTTTTAGTGCAAAAATGTGGAAAGTTCTTAAAAAATACATTGATAATACTCAAGTGATAGTATGGGTACATGGTGCAGAGATACAACCTTGGTATAGACGAGCATTTAACTATAAAAATTCTAATGAATTAGAAAAAGCCAAGTTAATAAGTGAGAAAAAAATTCAATTTTGGAAAAATATTTTTTCAAATATTCACCCTAATTTACATTTTATTTTTGTATCTCAATATTTTGCAGATGAAATAATGCATGATATGAATATACATTTAGATAAATCTAAATATTCGATTATACATAATTATATAAATACAGATATTTTTAGTTATCATCCTAAAGATATAACTCAAAGACTCAAAATATTGTCTATAAGACCTTATGCATCGAGAACATATGCAAATGATTTAAGTGTAAAAGCTGTTTTGTATTTGAAAGAAAAATATAATGATATTTTTTCTAAATTAGAATTTAGATTTATTGGTAATGGTGTTTTATTTGATGAAATTTTGAAGCCTTTAAGAGGATTTGATAATATCAAGATTGAAAAAAGATTTTTAAAGCAAACCGATATTGCACAACTACATAAACAATATGGAGTTTTTCTTGTACCTACAAGGATGGATTCTCAGGGTGTTTCTAGGGATGAAGCTATGGCATCAGGATTAGTTCCTATTACAAATAATATAACAGCAATTCCTGAGTTTGTAGATCAAAATTGTGCTATTTTGGCTCAAGAAGAAGATTATATAGAATTAGCAGAAGGTATTGTGCAACTTTATTTATCTCCCGAATTATTTTTAAAAATGTCTCAAAATGCTTTTTTAAGAGTTAGAATGCAAAGTAGTTATTATAAAACAATTCATAAAGAGTTGTCTTTATTCAAATAATAATTTAAAAAAGTTGATAATATTATGATGAACAATATTTATAATTATATAGGTAAGCATTTTTTAAACCTTTTAATCAAACTGAAAAAGTTTGATGTTTTTCCTACTTTTACAAACTATTTCCCAAAATCAAAATATAAAGCTATATCATCTTTGATGCATAGAGGGTATCTTAACCTTGCTTATGAGATAGCTAAAGATTATACTCCAAAAAAACACGAAAAACTTCTGATAGAAAAAGTTTTATCTATGTATGAGATCAAACAAAATGGATTTTCTATAGATAAAAAGAGTTTTGGGTCAATCAAAGATATAAAAGTTTTATTTGTAACTCATAACTCTTTACCTTATGATAAAGCTGGATATGCTATAAGAACACATGCGATAGTTACTAAACTTATAAAAAATATAGATTTAAAAGTAGTTACAAGACCTGGGTATCCTTGGGATTTACTAAAACATAGAGATAAAGATTATAAAAGTCAAAATATTATAGATGATGTGATATATGAAAGATTGGAAGATAAAGACAAAACTTTTAAAAAAGGGAGTGATTTAAACTATATATATAATTATGCAAAAGAGTTAGAAAAACAAATAGAAAAACATAACTATACTATCTTACATGCTAATTCTAACTACCTAAATGGTATAGCATCTATCATAGCAGCAAATCATAAAAACATACCTGTTATTTATGAGATGAGAGGGTTGTGGTATATAACTAGAACTACTCTTGATGAAAAATTTAAAACACAAGGTATGTATGAGTATGAATATCAAATGGAAAAAGCTTGTGCTTTATATGCTGATAAAGTTGTAGTTTTATCAAATGCTTTAAAAAAGTTACTTATCTCTTGGGGAGTAGATGAAGATAAGATTATAGTTGTACCAAATGCAGTTAATTTAGAAAAATTTCAACCTTTAGAAAAAAATCAAAAATTAATTAAAAAATATAATCTAAAAGATAAATTTGTAGTAGGATTTATAGGCTCTATCACAAAATATGAAGGTTTAAAAGAGTTAATTCAAAGTATAGAAGAGTTTAATGAAGGGTATAGTGATATAGTTTTGATGATAGTTGGTGATGGAAAAGAGTTAGAAAATCTAAAAAAAGTATCAAAGTCAAAAAATATTATATTTACAGGTAGAGTACCTTTTGAAGAAGTCAATGACTACTACTCTATCTTTGATGTATGTCCATTTCCAAGAAATGATTATGAAGTATGTCGTTATATACCACCTCTTAAGCCTCTTGAAGCTATGGCTATGCAAAAAACTATAATCGTTTCAGGTGTTGCACCTTTGCTAGAGATGGTAGAAGAAAACCAAACAGCTCTTGTATGTAAAAGTGATGATATAGAAAGTTTGAAACAAACTATACTAAAACTTTATAATAACAAAGAGTTAAGAGAAAATATCGCTTACAATACAAAGGTATGGGTAAAGAAAAATAGAAACTGGGAAAATATATCTAAAAGATACATCTCTTTATATAAAGGATTTGTATGAAAAAGTTTATATTATTACTTATAATCATTTCACTATCTAATGCTCAAGACTACTTAGTAAAAGATATCAAAGAGTATAACAAGGTTGTTAAAAAAATCAAAGCAGGAGATAGTATCATCTTAAAAGATGGTATATGGAGAGATGTAGATTTGGTTTTAAAAGCCAAAGGAAGCAAACAACATCCTATAATCCTAAAATCTCAACATAAACAAAAAGTTACTATAAAGGGAAAATCTTCATTGATAATAAGAGGGAGATTTATATATATAAAAGATTTAGTTTTTAAAGATGGCTCTCCTAGTAGAACAAATCTTATAACTTTAAAAGATTGTAATCACTGTATAGTAGATGGTATCGTAGTTGGTGGATTTAATGATAGGAATGCTTCAAAAAGGTATAACTGGATTGTACTAAAAAATGGACAATACAATATAGTAAAAAACTCCAAATTTACACATATGACAAATAAAGGTGTAACTCTGCTTATAGTTTCAACAAAAGAGCCTAATTATGATGTAATAGAACATAATAAATTTTTATATAGAAAAAGAGGAACTTCAAATGGATATGAGACTATAAGGGTAGGTAATAGTAAATATTCATTGCTTGATTATCATACAATCATCAAGGATAATTTATTTTTAAAATGTAATGGAGAGTATGAAATAATCTCTAACAAATCTTGCTCAAACCGATATATCCATAATACTTTTTTGTATTCTGAAGGGACACTAACTCTAAGACACGGTAATAACTGTTTAGTTAAAGACAATGTTTTTATAGGAGAAAAAAACAACAAATATATAGGTGGGATAAGAGTTGTAGGTTATAATCATAAAATAATTGGCAACTATCTTGAAAATATAGGGTTTAGTAAAAGTAGAGCGGCTATAATTTTATCAAATGGTGTTCCTAATTCTAAAATAGATGGTTACTTTTCAGCCAATAATGCTATTATACAAAATAATATCATAATAAATACAACTTATGCTATAGTTAGTGGATTATTTTATAAAAAGTTTAATGCTACTTTAGTGCCTAAAAATATTTTATTGGGTGATAACTATTTTATAAATGTTAAACATATATATAGTTATAACAATAAAAAAGCACAAATAATACTTAAAAATAATCATATATATACTAATGCTATAACTAACAAAGGAGAGAGTAAGTGTTTAAAAAGATGAAGTCAAAATTGATTTCTACTAAAGATAGTACAATATCTTTTGCTATTGAGCAAATTATAAATGCAAAACTTAAATCCAAAGATACAAAAGTAGAAAAATTTTTTATAAATACACAAGAGAAAATCATAGAAGGAAATATACTATTGCCTAAATCAGATAGTATATATATCAAAGCTATAGATTATAAGATAACGGTTAAAAATGGTAAATATTTTTTAGAAGTAGAGAAACTTCATAAATCAAAAGAGTTTAATAACAGTTATCTAGATGGTAAAAGGTATAAAATACCACAAGAAATATTGAAAATTGTAGAATTTATTTTATAATAGTTTGTGGAATAGTATATGAATATTCAAGCTTTACAAAAGTTAACTAGAGAATCTATAGTCTATACATTTGATGTTAAACCACTGTGTGTTTATGAATTAACTTTTTTTATTGTATCAAAAGACTTAGAAGAAGTACACAATCCTTCTTTGTTGTATGTTGATTTTGATGGTTATGAACTTAGTGATGAAGAGAGAAAACTCAATGCATTATCTATATCTCAAAAAGTTGGTTATTTTAGATATATACAAACTAATCCAGATGGAGAGATATTTCATAAAAAATTTTTTATCCCAAACGATATATATCAAATTCATATAGGTTTGATGTCATTTAAAAATACATCAGATCAATTTATATCAAAAGACATTTTATTTAAGCAGATTCCTATAAATGGGTTAAATAAGCAAATAAAAAGTGTATTGACTAAATCTAAAGATGATGTTTTACCTTCTGATATCATAGATACATATGCAGATATATATGATAAATATCAAGATCTTACTGATGAGTTTATATCTAAACTAGAATCACAATATCATATACAGCTTCCTCAATTATATGAGTCATTATATATGTTTTTGAAAGATAAATTAGCAAAAAAAGCTATAAATTTTGCACAAAAATCTCTATCTTTAAATCCAGATAATAAAAGACTAAGAACAGATTTGGCATATTTTTATATGAAATATGGATTTATACAAAAAGCATTTTATTGTGTTTCTTATGATATGAATCTATTTGTAAAAGTTATAACTTTACCAAAACTTAGAAAAATAGCAAGAAGATTAAATAAAGATGCTATATATCAAAATGTTATATTTTTATCTAAGCATTTTTCTTTTTATAAACAACTATTTTCAAAGTATGTATTTTCTGTACTCAAAGATATATACCCTTCTTTAGCTATAACATATGGAGAGAAGTATATTTTGAATGAAAAAGAAGATTATAAATTTGCCAAAGTATTTATATCTAGGATATTTCGTGCCAATATGTATGAAAAAGTAGTTTATTGTATAACATCCAATAATGCATATATTAACCATACTGAATTATATCCGTGGTATATAAGTGCTAAAATAAAGATTCGTATTAAAGAGTTGGAAGATAATCAAACTCAATCGAAAGAACAAATCGTTTATCTAGAAAAAGAATTTAGTGATTATAAACATTTATTATACAAAGAGTTATTTTTATTTTTTTATAATCATTCATATGAAAAAGCAAAATATTATATACAAAAAGCGATAGAATTAAATTATGATGAAACATTGATTAAAAATTTATATGATTTACATTTGCGTTATGGACATATAAAAAGAGCATTAAGTGCTTTACCTCAAAATTATCAATTGGAATCTATTGGTATCAAAAAACAGACAGGTAATTCTCTTTTATCTTTGTTAGAATATGGTTCTTGTATAAATTTAAAGGAGTTAAAAGATTATAATCCTGAAAATCATAAGATATTTTACCTATTGCATAATAGACTTCCTTATAACAGTGGTGGATATGCGACAAGAACACATGGGTTGTTAACAAATATTGCAATGTATGGTTGGGATATACAAGGTGTATCTAGGTTAGGCTATCCTGATGATAAAATCCCTAATGTTAATAGTAAAGATAAAGATATAGTAGATGGAATATGTTATTATCGATTACAAAATGGTAATATGGGTCTTGGTAAATTACCAATGACAGAGTATCTTCAGGCATATGCTGATGCTTTGTATGTACTAGCAAAGAAGGAAAGACCAGCTATTATACATTCTGCATCTAATCATATGAATGGATTGGTTGGAAATGCTGTTGCTAAAGCACTTGGGATACCATCTGTATATGAAGTTAGAGGATTGTGGGAAATCACTAGAATATCAAGAGAACCATATTGGAAAGATACAGATTATTATAACTTGATGGTAAAACTTGAAACTCAAGCAGCTAAAGAAGCAGATGTTGTATTGACATTGACAGAAGCTCTTAAGAATGAGATGATTTCAAGAGGTGTGGACAAAAACAAAATTCATATAATTCCAAATGGTGTTAATAGTAATCGTTTTATCCCAAAACCAAAAGATAAAGTTCTCGCAGATAGGTTATGTTTACAAGATAAAAAAGTTATAGGTTATATCGGATCTGTAGTAGCATATGAAGGGTTAGAACTACTTGTGGGTGCCATAGAAATATTAGTAGCACAAAACTTAAAAGATTTCGTTGTACTTATCGTCGGAGATGGTGCTGTACACCAAGAGTTAGTCAATAGAGTATCACAAAAAGGTTTGCAAAAATATTTTATATTTACAGGTCGTGTTCCTCATGAAGATGTAGAAGCATATTATTCATTGGTAGATATCACACCATTTCCAAGATTGGCACAACCAGTATGTGAAATGGTATCTCCTTTAAAACCTTTTGAGGCAATGGCTATGAAAAAAGCCGTTATAGCATCTAATGTTAAGGCGTTATCTGAGATTGTACAAGATGGATATAATGGTTTATTGTTCGAAAAAGGATCTGTACGAGATTTGGCAGATAAAATAAAACTTCTTATAGAGGATAAAAAATTATGTAATAAACTTGGTAATTTGGCAAGAGAATGGATTGAGGCACAAAGAGATTGGTATAAAATATCTAAAAAAGTAGATTATGTATATAAAACTTTAAAATAAAATATTATATAAAGATTATTTTATATAAAATATAGAGAATTTTTTAATTAGAAAATATGAAGATATGGTATAAAAAAGAGTATTTATGAGATATATTGTAGTAATAAGTTGTATATTTTTAGTGGGATGTAATATAATGCAAAATGATAATTTAGTTAAAACAGATGAATGTAACAGTAACTCAACAAAAAATATTGAAAAGGTTATAATCAATAGTCATCCAATACCACCAGATGGTTATAAGAGACCTATTGTAGATATCAATAAACTAAAAAAATCAAAATAAAGGATATATTAAATGATACATAAAGTGTTTAATATCAGTATAGCTACTACAGTACTAGCTATAGCTGGACAAACCAATTTAATAGATAATAGCATAGCTAATCAATACTACCATTTGGATAGTTTGTCTTTGTCTAATGGGAAGATTATGGATATTGTTACTATTAATGGACCTGAGACCCCACCGTTAATGGTTAAGAGACCTGTAATTAGTAATTTGTCTACAAATAATGAGAGTACTAATAGTAGTGATAGTAATGTAGAATCTACTTCAGAGAGTTCTTCTAGTATTCTTTTAGAGGCTCCTGCTTTTTCTTGGTCTTTTGGATGTTCTGCTACTTCTGGTGCCATGATCGCTGGATATTATGATAGACATGGGTATCCTTATGCATATGCAGGTCCTACTAATGAAGGTAAAATGCCATTAGATAATTCATCTTGGCCTGATTGGACAGATGATGGTGGAGATACAAGACATCAAACTCCTCTTAGTGCTACTCATGATGGTTTGGACGGTCGTGTTGGAAGAGGACATGTTGATGATTATTGGATAGAATATGGAAATGATGATGATGATCCATTTGAAGCAAATGGATGGACAGAACATACATATGGAGATTGTACAGCTGATTTTATGAAAACAAATCAAACAAGCAAGTATAAGAATAGTGATGGTGCAACAACTTTTTATTTTTATAATAATGGTGATGCATTAACTGCCAAAGATATGGAAGATTATAATATCTCTAGTAAAGATGGTGCGTATGGATTAAAATTATTTTTTGAATCAAGAGGCTATACTATCACCACACTATATAATCAAAAAATAGATGCAGTAGAAGAAGGTGGTTTTAGTTTTGTTCAATATAAAGCAGAGATAGATGCTGGTTATCCTGTTATGATTCACCTCAAGGGTCATACTATAGTAGGTGTAGGATATGATGATACCAACAATACAGTATATCTTCATGATACATGGGATTATGATACTCATAGTATGACATGGGGTGATAGTTATGCTGGTATGGAACAAGAAGCAGTTTCTATTGTACATTTAGCACCAAATATAGTAAAAAATGACTTTAATAAAGATGGAATACCAGATATCTTATTTAGAGATCAAGATAGTGGTAAAAATTTGATTTTTTTCTTATATCAAACTGGAGTTAGAGAGTCTTATGCATATACAACAAAACTCTCTTCTGATTGGGATGCTGTAGGGCTTGGTGATTTTAATGCAGATGGTATTACAGATATATTGTTTAGAAATAAAAATAATGGTAAGAACTTAATCTTTTTCCAAAAAGCAGATGGAAGTAGAGCTTCTTATGCTTATACTACAAGACTTTCTTCTGATTGGGATGTAGCTGGTGTTGCAGATTTTAACAAAGATAATATTGCTGATATATTGTTTAGAAATAAAAATAATGGTAAGAACTTAATCTTTTTCCAAAACGCAGATGGCAGTAGAGCTTCTTATGTATATACAACCAAAGTTAGCACATCTTGGGATATAGCTGGTGTTGCAGACTTCAACAATGATGGAGTCACTGATATCTTTTATCGTAATAAAACAAATGGTAAAAATTTTATATCATTCCAAAAAGCAGATGGTAGTAGAGCTTCTTATGCATACACTACAAGACTTTCTTCTGATTGGGATGTAGCTGGACTAGCAGATTTTAATAAAGATGGTGTAATAGATATACTTTATAGAAATCATGATACTGGTAAAAACTTAATCTTTTTCCAAAATACAGATGGAAGTAGAGCTTCTTATGCATATACTACCTCTATATCTAATAGCTGGGAAGTAGTAGGTGTGGCTGATTTTAATGGTGATAAGATAGCTGATATACTATTTAGAAATACAGATAATGGTAAGAACTTAATCTTTTTCCAAAATGCAGATGGTAGTAGGGCTTCATATAAATATACTACAAAACTTTCTACAAAATGGACAGTTATAAAGTAATCGTATAAAAAACAAGAGAATTTTCTCTTGTTTTTCTTGAAATTTTCTGATTTATTATTTTTGATATATATTATTGATATATAATATTTGTTTCATAAATACAATTTTTTGTGTATTTTAAATCAATATTTAAGGAAATTCAATGAAAGTTTTTATAAAACTTTGTACAATACTTAGTGCATTGACGATATATATCTTAGCGTCCTCTCCTTTTAAGGTTTTGACTCCAAACAATCAAACAAATACAGCAATGACATATCTTTCTGATATAGAAGAAGCTTCTGATGGTACATATTATATAGCTGTTATAGGGGCTATTAAGCATTTGGACAGAGATGGTAATTTACTTGATGAGTTTGGTTCGGTTGGATTCTCTAATGATTTTTTATGGTCATTTGGACTGACTATCCATAATGATTATATTTATGTATCAAATGCAATGGCTAATAATATTTTACAATATACTTTTGATGGTAAATTAGTAAAAACTATAGGTTCTAAAGGAGATGGGGAAGGTGAGTTTGATGGTATCACTGATATAGTTTTTGATTCACATGATAATATGTATGTAGTTGAAGCAAACAATAATCGTATCCAAAAGTTTGATAGTAGTGGAGCTTTTATAAAAACTTGGGGTAAAGAAGGTGATAATGAGGGAGAGTTTAACTCCCCTTATGGTATAGCACTAGATAGTGATGATAATGTTTATGTAGCAGATAGTTCTAATAACCGTATCCAAAAGTTTGACAGTAATGGAACTTTTATAAAATCATTTAGTAGCAAAGGTGATAACGATGGTGAAATGAATCTCCCCATAAAATTATATATCAAAAACAATAAAGTATATGTTACTGATGCTCTTAATTATCGTATAGATATATTTGATTTAGATGGTAATTTTATCTCTACATTTGGAGAGCCTGGAGAAGAAGATAGTAAGTTTTTATTGCCTTTTGGCATATTAGTCAATGGTGATAATGAGATTGTTGTTTGTGATATGAATAAACAAAATGTACAGATATTTGATCAAGATGGTAACTTGTTGAAAGTCTTACGAGGTTCTTATGGTAAACTAGATAAACAGTTCAAGCAAGTATCAAAGGTAGTATATGATAGCAAAGGTAATCTTTTTGCATTAGACCATCTTAATAACTGTATCAAAAAATTTGATGCATCTAGTAATTTTGTGCTTAAGTGGGGTGCATATGGAAGTAATAGTGGAGAGTTTAGTTATCCAGAACTTGGTTTGGCTATAGATAGTGATGATAATGTTTATGTAGCAGATAGTGGCAATAATCGTATCCAAAAATTTGACAATAATGGAACATTTATATCGGAGTGGGGAGCTAATGGTAGTGGAGATGGAGAGTTTAGCTCCCCTTCAGGTATAGCACTAGATAGCCATGATAATGTTTATGTAGTAGATAAGGGTAATAACCGTATTCAAAAGTTTGACAGTAATGGAACTTTTATAAAATCATTTGGTAGTAAAGGTAATAGTAATGGAGAGTTTAGCACCCCTTATGGTATAGCACTAGATGGTAATGATAATGTTTATGTAGCAGATAATGGTAATGACCGTATCCAAAAGTTTGACAGTAATGGAACTTTTATATCAGTTATAGTTAATGTTAACTGTTTTGATGTTTTACTAGATAAGTATGATAATCTATTTGTATCTAGTGGTATTATAATGTTTAAATATGATTCTAGTGGTCAAATGCTTAGAATGTTTAATGTAGGAGGATCAGTTGATAATGCTGTTTTTACATTTGGTATGGGAATAAATAAATCTTCACATATTTTAGCAGTAGCAGATGCTTGGAATTCAAGAGTTTCATTTATGAGGTTAAATGCCAAACAAGATTTAAATGGAAATGGTATATCAGATATATGGTTTAGAAATACCAATAGTGGAGATAATAAACTTTTGTTAAAAGGTTATCCTGGAGAAGAGGATTCTTTTATTAATGCTAAAAGTTTTAGTAATGTATGGGATGAAGCTTGTTTGGGTGATTTTGATAATGATGGTATAAGTGATATTGTATATAGAAGTACACAAAATAGAAAAATATTTATCTCTTTCCAAGATGAGAATGGAACACAAAAAAAATATAAATATCTTCCAAAATTGTCTTCAAAATGGCATATGGTAGGTGTAGGTGATTTTAATGCAGATGGTATTGATGATGTATTATTTAGAAATGAAGATGATGGTAAAAATATAGCATATCTTATAGATCATGATGGTAGTAGAAAATCTTATAGTTATATTCGTAAAATCTCTTCAGCTTGGAAAATGGCAGGTATAGGAGATCTTAATGGTGATGGTGTAGATGATATTATATTTAGAAATAAAAATAATGGTAAAAACTTGATTTATTTTCTAAATAAACAAGTTAAAGTAGCATCAACTGTTTATACAACAAAGCTTTCAAATAGTTGGAAATTGGTAGGATTAGCAGATATAAATCAAGATGGTATATCGGATATATTGTATAGAAATACATCAAATGGTAAAAATTTTATATCATTCCAAAATGCAGATGGTAGTAGAGCTTCATATCAATATCTTGATAAGATAGACACAATATGGAGTGTAGTTTCTGTTGCTGATTTTGATGCAGATGGTATTTATGATATATTCTTTAGAGATACTAGGAGTGGTGAAAATATGATTTATTTTTTAAATATTGATGGAACTAAGAAATCTTCTGCTAATATATTATCTATAAATAGCGATTGGAGTGTTATTCGATAGTTGACTTATGATAGGAAAAGTATATTTTCCTATCAAATATATAAGGATTTAAATAATAATTTTATGAAGATAGCATTAATTTCAGATGATTTAACTAGATATAGTTTAGAGTTAGAAGATGATATAGAAGTTTTAAATATTACAACTTTAAATTATTGGTATGTATTTAAGTTTTATAAACCAGATTTTTTATTGGTAGAGTCAGCATGGCAGGGATATAAAGATAGTTGGAAGTATAAAATAGCATCTTATACGGATGTACCTAAAAGAAATAACAATAAACTAAAACAAGTTGTAGAATATGCTAAAAGCTTGGGTATATCAACAGTTTTTTGGAACAAAGAAGATAGCGTTCACTTTGATAGATTTATCGAGAGTGCTATTTTGTTTGATTATATATTTACAGTAGATCAAAATGCTATAAATAGGTATCAAGAATTAACAGATGTACCTGTCAATACTTTGATGTTTGCTATACAACCAAAAATCCATAATTTTAGTGGATTTGATTATAAGTATGAGAAAGTAAATTTTGTGGGAAGTTATAGTAGGCATATACATTCTATAAGAAGAGAATGGCAAGATATGTTTTTTAAAACTTGTTGTGACAATGATATGAAGATAGATGTTTTCAATAGAAATTCAGATAGAAATCAAAAAATATATGGTTATCCAAAACTCAAGTGTTTATCAGAAAAAGGTAAAGTTTCTTATGAACAAACAGCAGATATATATAAAGATTATATGATATCAATTAATGTCAATACTATAGTAGATTCTCCTACTATGTTTTCTAGGCGTCTTATTGAGATATTAGCATGTGGTAGGATATGTATCACAAATCCATCTAATGCGATAGATAAACTTTTTAAAGATTATGTTTATATTGTTAAAAATAAACAAGATTTAGAAGATTTGCTTTGTCGTTTTACTTCTATAGGGATAGATGATGAAAAAGAGAAGTTAAGGTTGGCTAGTAATCATGTTTTAGAGTATCATACATGGAAACATCGTTTAGAAGAGATATCTAGTATCATAGGTATAAAATGAGTAATTTTTATTTTGTTAACCTATTGTCTTTGTTTTCAAACAAACCTTTTTATGGATGGGGTAGAAAAAGAACTGGTAAATTTGCTGTTTTGTTATCAAAATTATTTGCTAGAAAGTGTGTATTATTTGAAGATGGTTTTATCCGTTCTATAGGATTGGGTATAGATGGGTGTAAGAGTTTTAGTGTAGTTGAAGATGATATTGGTATATACTATGATGCTACGACTTCATCAAAGCTTGAAAATATCTTGAATTTCCATACATTTAGTTTGGATGAGTTAAAGTTGGGTACAAAAGCCATATCTCTTATCAAAGAGTATAAAATCTCAAAATATAATAATGCTACATTAACTTTGCCTAAATATTTAAATAGTGATACAAAAAAGATTTTAATCATAGCACAAACTAAAGGTGATATGTCTTTAAAGTATGGAATGGCTGAAAAGTTTGATACTAAAGAGATGATACAAGATGCTATCATTGATAATCCTGATAGTGAAGTGTATCTAAAGGTACATCCTGATGTGATTAGTGGTAAAAAAGAATCAAATATAGATATAGAGTATGCAAAAAAATATTGTACAATCATAACAGAAAATATAAACCCCATAGTTTTACTTGAAAAATTTGATAAAGTATATACTCAAACTTCACAGATGGGATTTGAAGCTTTACTATTGGATAAAGAAGTTGTTGTTTATGGGATGCCATTTTATGCTGGATGGGGATTGACTATCGATAAGATAGATTGCAAAAGACGCATTAGAAATATAAGTTTGGAAGAACTGTTTGTTGGTGCATATATCCTATATACAAAATATGTTAATCCATATACACAACAAGAAAGTAATATTGTAGATACTATACTAGATATTTATAAAAGAAGAGTTACATCCAATAAGAAAGTTTTATATGATTATCTATGTATAGGAGATTCTCATATAAGAGTTTTTGAAAGTTTTTTGTTTAAATTGTTGCCTTATAAAATGCACAGCTGTTATGTTGCAGGTGCTACTGCTTATGGTATAGAAAATATCCATTCTAAAACAAAAGCTTATTATAAGTTTATGGAGTGTATTCAAAATGATAATTTTAAGAATATCATAGTTTCATTAGGGGAGGTTGATACATCTTATACATTATGGAAAGTGGCTTTAAAAAGAGATAAAGATGTATATCAGATGATAGAAGTATCGATACAAAGATATATAAAATTTTTAGAATTATTAGCAACTTATGGTAAAGTGTATGTTTTGGATACAGCATTACCTACAGTAAAAGATGGTACTGTATGTGATGATGTTGTTAGTGGTGTTAGAGAAAGTATAGAGATATCAAGAGAAGAAAAAATCAAATTAAATTTATTTTTTTCTAGGCATATAAAAGAGTGGTGTGATAAGCGAGAAGATATAGTATTTATAAATACCAATAGATATATACTAAAAGATAAAGATATACGCTCTATATATTTACCTAAAAATAAATGTAATCATCATTATAATAGATTAAGTTTTAGTTTATTGTTATTTTATCTTTTTATAAGAGGAAAATTTCATGGATAGTTATTTTTTTGGCTTTAGCTTATGGAAAAGAAAGCATATTTTAAATTTTTTTAGTGAGATTGATAATGCTTTTTTTTGCGATAGTCTAACTATAGCTATCAAAAAGGGATTAAAGCAAACATCAAAAGTATATATATGGGGTAAAAAAGACTATAAAGATGTAGAAGAATTTTGTTTTCATTATCAGATCAAGGTATATAGAGTAGAAGATGGTTTTATCCGTTCTGTTAGTTTAGGAAGTGATTTGACAAAAGCATACTCTTTGGTTGTTGATAGTCGAGGTATATATTTTGATCCTACCTCTTCTAGTGATTTAGAATATATCATTCAAACATATAAGTTTGATGATATATTACTTCAAAGAGCCAAATATATCAAACAATATCTTGTTGATAAAAAATTATCTAAATATAACATACATAAAGATAAAAAGCTCAAATTTGATACAACAAGGAAAATCATAGTAGTAGTAGGGCAAGTTGAAGATGATGCTTCTATCATCTATGGTGGTGATGGTATGAGTAATCTAGAACTGCTTCAAAAAGTATATCAAAAAAGGCAAAATGAGTATATCATCTATAAACCACATCCTGATGTAGAAGTAGGTAATCGTAAAGGGAAGATATCTAAAGAGATAGTTTTAAACTATGCTAATGAAGTTTTAGATGATGTATCTTTGCCTTCATTGCTTGATGTATGTGATGAACTTCATACGATTACATCTTTAAGTGGGTTTGAAGCGTTACTTAGAGATAAAGATGTATATACATATGGTATGCCTTTTTATGCAGGTTGGGGACTTACGATAGATGAAAAAGTTTGTGATAGACGAGATAGGGATATAACACTTCTTGAACTTATTGCAGCGACATATATTATATATCCTAGATATCTATCCCCTATAGACAATAGTCTGTGTGAGGTAGAAGAGTTGCTATCTAACTTGGAGTTAATGAAAAAACGATATAATAATAAAACATATAAGTTTATTATAGATATACGAAATATAGTTTCAAGATTGGCTCAATGGGGTATTAGAAGGGTTTATGTCTGGAAAAAGAAGTAAATGATTGAATAAAATAGGCAATATTAGAGCTTAAAATATATCTTACAAGTGGTTTAAGCTTTAGAGATTGAAACTTATGTTTTTTTGGAAGAGTATGTTCAGACAAAACTGTGCAATTTTTGAAAAGTTTAGAGGATATCTTATCAATAATACACAAATAAATTGTAGTTTTTATGGTAAGCGTATAAATAATATGGAGATTTTTAAGTAGAATATGAAGATAAAAAAAAGAAAGCCATCTTTTGTATTTATGTCTGTTATCAAAGCTCTTTTTTTGCGAGAGTTAGAGATGAGGATGAGTAGTGGAAAGTCTGGTATTATGTGGACTTTTTTGGAGCCATTTTTACAAGTTTTTATTTTTATCTATATCCGTGTTATGATCAAGGAACATTCAGGTGCAACTGTTATGTCTTTGTATAGTTATGCTGCATTTATGGCTGCTGGATTTGTTGTTTTCAATATATATAGACAGATAGTATCAAAATCATTGGGAGCTTTTAGTGCCAATAAGGGGCTTTTTAGTTATAAACAAGTCAAACCTATAGATACTATCATAGCTAGGGTATTTGTTGAAATTTTCTTGACATCTTGTGTTAGTGTGATTTTTTTGGTTATAGGTTTTGTATTTGGTGTTGATAATTTTATCCCCAAAAATATCTTGATGGTATTTTTAGCTGTATTGTGGTTGATTATGTTTTCTTTTGGCATAGGACTAGTAGTGGGTATAGGTAACTTTTTTTATATGAGTATAGGAAAGTTTATCAATATTATCTCATTTATATTGTTGATTTTTTCTGCTGTTTTCTTTCCTATCATATCTTTGCCTGTAGCAGCACAAGAGGTATTTTTATATAACCCATTGGTTCATTTTATGGAGATGGTTCATGGGTTTTACCTATATGGACTTGATGATAGGTTTGTAGATTATAATTATATGCTATACTGGACATTAACTCCTATATTTGTAGGGTTATGGTTGTATATAAGACTTGAAAAAAGGATTATCTCAGAATGATACAACTCAAAGATGTAACAAAATATTTTTTAACTAAAAATGATAAAAAATATATACTAAGAGATGTAACCATAGATATCCCTGATGGCAATATAGGTATATTGGGTAGAAATGGTGCAGGCAAATCAACTCTTATGAGAATGCTTGGAGGTATAGAGTTCCCAAATCAAGGTAGTATATCCTCAGAACATAGTTTTTCATGGCCTTTAGGACTTGGGGGTGGATTTGTTGGTAGTATGAGTGGTAGAGCTAATGTTAAGTTTGTTTGTAATCTTTATGGTAAAAGTTTACAAGAAACTAGAAATGTCATCGAGTTTGTGCAAGAGTTTGCAGAGTTAGGAAATTACTTTGATATGCCTATAAAGACATACTCTTCTGGTATGAAAGGACGGCTTGGTTTTGGGCTTAGTCTAGCATTTGATTTTGACTATATGATTATAGATGAGACACTATCTGTTGGAGATGCCAAGTTTAAGAAGAAAGCAAAAGAAGCACTTAAAAAAAAGATAGAAACTTGTAATGTTGTGTTAGTTAGTCATGATATGAAAACTTTAGAAGAGATGTGTGCTACAGGGTTATTGGTTCATGATGGAGAGTTGAAGTTTTTTGATGATATTTCAGAAGCTATAGAAGTATATAAAGAAATAAATAAGTAAGGAATAATATGAAAATAAAAATATTAATGAAGATTATATTTGTAATGATATTTGCTATAAGTGCATACTATATCTTAAAAGTTGAAAGTGAGAGATATGAATCTTCAAGTATAGTTTTACTAAAAGACTTATCTAAAAAACAATCAGTTAAACTAAGTGAATTGATACTAGGTAGTAACTCAGGAACTACTCAAGATTCAAAAGTTTTAGAACTTTATATCAGATCTTTTGCTATGTATAACTATCTAGATAAAAAGTTTGATTTGAGTGGTTATTATAAGTCACAAGATTTAGATATGCTTCAAAGGTTATATGATACAGCTTTATTGCCAAAATATAGAGCAAATAAAAATAATTTTTTAAAACAATACAACAGTGATTTAAAAGTGATCTATGATGATGCATCAGGAACATTAGAACTCTCTTTTGCTCACATAGATCCAAAGAAAGCTCAGCAAATTTTAGAAGCTATCATATCTCATGCAGAAGAAGTTATCAATCATTTTTCTAAAGAAAATTCTCAAATAGCTTTGAATTTTATAGAACAACAAGTAGCACAAAAGAAAACAAAATTTATATCTAGTATAAGAAAGTTGATAGCATATCAAAATACACATCATACGATAGATCCTACACTGGATGTTCAAAGAAAGATAGAGATATTGAGTAACTTGGAATTGGAGTTAGTTAAAGCTGAAGTTGAATATGCTACTAAGATGAAGACATGGAATCCAAATGGTAGAGAGATGCTTACTCTTAAAGAAAATATCAAAAATATCAAAAGATCTATATCTAGAGTTAAACAGGAGTTAGCTGGTAAAAATCAACAAGGAGAATTAAATA
>Ga0256828_1000488_pt1 | contig 26276 bp, 23 predicted proteins | sample CV88metaG_FD_185993 | JGI IMG/M metagenome (GOLD analysis project Ga0256828, IMG submission 185993) | Hydrothermal vent microbial communities from East Pacific Rise, Pacific Ocean - CV88 | ecosystem: Environmental > Aquatic > Marine > Hydrothermal vents | place: Pacific Ocean: East Pacific Rise...
AACCATAGAAGTAGGCAGCAGCTACACTGAACTGGGGGCGACAGCCAATGACAATGTAGACGGGGATATTTCAGGCAATATCGTGATAGACGCATCTGCGGTCGATACCTCCAAAGTGGGTGAATACTATGTGACGTATGATGTCAATGATTCCGCAGGCAATGCGGCAGCCAGAGTGAGCAGAACGGTAAGAGTTATAGATTCCTCAGAATGGTATGATGTGGAAGAAAAGGAAGGGACGACGACCTATAAGACAACAGGAGAAACACCTTCTTCTGTCAGTGTCCCTTCAGGAGATTTCGATGTACATGCCAATGCAGATGGTATTGTGATGAAGAGTATAACACCACAAAGTATAGATGGCTGTACGGTAAGAACCTATATTATCATGCAGGATAATGGCGAGATCAATGCAGGCTATACACATGAAGGTGCCAATTGTTCAAATGATATTCATCTTAGATATGCGGCAGGTAGTATAGTCACTATTGATGCCAACGGGGTGATCCAGATCGATACACCATTAATTGACGATATTAACTTTGGAGAAGAATAATGAAGAATATAACACTAAAACAGATGATCTTAACCGCAGGAATGGGCTTCTTCCTGACTGCCTGTGGCGGTGGTGGAGGTGGTGGTAGCACACCTCCTGCAGCAGATAATTCGGTACCACAGTGTTCAAGTAATAAAACAGTGGAAGTCACAGGCAAAACTATCAAGAAAGTGGAAAATGGTGCCATTGTGCGCATTATTCATACGGCAGATGCAAAAAAAGTGGCTTGTATGGTCAGTGGCAATGCCAAAGTAGTAGACTAATTTTTCTGTTTTGGGTTTTCCTCTCCCGTCTATAAAAAGGGGGAGGAAGCCTCTTCCCTATATCTGCATTCCCTTCTTTTGGGATACTCTCAAATAGTTTATGCCCTCAATTGACGTATGAGTGATTTGATACTGCCATATCGAATATGAAGCATGATGGCATAAAATACAATACCAAACGTAATCATCAGCCCCAATCTGACAATTTCATTTTCAATGCCTGATAAAAAGAGACGATCAGAAAGATAAACTCCTATCCCCATAAGAACGGAAATGATAAATACAGGAGTTATTTCTGCCAATCCATCTGTAATGCTTAGTTCAATCTGTTTCCATGAGATATAAAAAATAGGGTATAACATGGTAAGATTTACAATAAGATAAGAAACTGCAACACCGTTGACACCCCAATTCAATCCTACAATAAAACCAGAAACCGTTAAAACAGCATTGGCAGCACCCAGTTTGAGTTGCATATCTGTACGGCCTTTTGCCATATAGATTGAACCGACAGTCGTAAAAATGGAGCGCATCATTCCTGAAGGTGCCAAAATAACAAGAAGTATGGCTAACCCTTGCCATTTGTCTCCAAAAAGTACGTCCACCAGAACATCAGCAGTGGCTATGAGTCCTATCATCAAAGGAAAAGAGACCAATGAGATAAAAAAGATGACACGCAGATAGGCTTTTTGGAATCTTGCATTGTCATTTTGCAGTGTGGCAAAAGCGGGAAAGAGAACACGCATTAAAATACGTGATATGTTTTGCAAGGGGTACAGCATGATCTTGTAAGCCAGGCTATATACCCCCAGAGCAGAGGCGCTAAGGTACTTTCCAATGAGAAAATTATCTGCATTCATCGCAAAATAATTAATAAATTCAAAAGTAGAAAGATTGGCAGTATATTTCCATATTTTTTTTATTTCAGTAAGTGAAAAATGAAATTCCGGCCTCCATGATGAGTAAAACCAAATCATCCCTGTACCAATAATTGAAGTGGTCAATGTCTGGGCAATAAGACTGTAGACTCCTAAGCCATACATTGCTGAACTAAGACCAATTACAATACCTCCAAACATCGCTATACTTTGTATTAGGGATATATGTTTAAAATCTATTTTCTTTTGCAAAAGTGCTTTTTGAACAACGCCAAAACTGACAATAATAAAATTTATTGAAATAACCTGTAATAGTTCAGTGATCTGTGGGTCCCCAAAAAAAGTTGCTATATAGCTAGAAAAAAATATAATGATAGATGTTAATAGGATACCAATGAAAAGATTTAAATAAAATACACTTGAAAGCAATAAATTAGAAGGGTTCTCAACATGGATCAATGCTGAAGTAGTTCCCATATCACTGAAAATTCCAAGAAAACCGATAAAAATCATCAAGATCGCAAATGTACCGAAATCATCCGGTGAAAGCAGCCTCGCAAAAATAACAATACTGACTAGTGAAAGAAGTTGTTTGAATATATTGGCAAAGGCTACCCATTTGACCCCTGTAAGAACTTTCTTCTTAAGTCCCATTACGTATAGATCCGTTTGAGTATTTTTTGTACGAGAGAACTTTTAAGTATCCATGGTTTTTTAAGCACTTCCCGAAATAGTATTTGTTTAATCTGTTTCCGCTGATATTTGTCTCTGGCAATGGTGTAGTAAAAATAGTATGGTTTTGTAGACTGTTTAGAAGACATGGTAATAAGCTTTTTTATATCTTTTTGATCGATCGTCTCAATAAAATAGTTAAAAGCGTTATCTAGTTCATTCAAATAGATATTTTCATCTGAAGATTGAACCGCAGTTGATGATGTTTCCCGGTCCAAAACCATTTCATCTATCATTTCGAACCTAAAGCCTTGCATTGCAAGATATATCATGGTTGTCATATCTGATGGAGCAGCATTCATTGTTGTTTTCAAGAATCCTCCTGCTTCCAGAAAAGAGTCTCGGCTGTAGCATGTGCCACTTGGGGTAAGGCCTCCATAAAGGAACATTAGCGGGGCAAATTCACCAACAACTATTTCATTATAGGAAAACCCTGCATCTCTGATGGCTTTGGCGGAAAAGTCTCTAAACATACTGTGCCCCCAAACTATATACTGTTTGGGATAATTTCTTTTTTTAAGTTTCTTGGCAAATGTTTTAACCGCATGATCTTGCAGTCTGTCATCAGCATGACAAAAGAGGACATATTTTCCCAAAGCATTTTGAAAACATACATTGTGATTTACAATAAGCGGTACTCTCTCTTTCAAAGTGACAACTCTGATCTTCGGATCATTATAGCTGGCAAGAATATCAGGTGTACTGTCCGTACTTGCATCATCAACAATCAATACTTCATAATTGATGTCAGTTTCCTGCATTAGACAGGAATTTATGGTTTTTTCTATGGTTTTTTCATTATTATAGGCAGGTATGGCAATCGTAATCAATAGGTCAGTCATTTGTTTTCTCCTGAAAATATTTAAAAGTTTTTTTACTCACTGGTATCGATGAATGCGCCAACTTCTTTGGCAGTGAGTACACTACCATTACTATTGAGATGTTCCCGATCGGCAAAATATTCATCACCAAGATGTAATTTTTTATGAAGATCAATAAATTTACCACTATATTTCGTGGTTATCTCTTCTGTTTTTTGAATGTAGTTTTTTCTTGCGTTACGTACATCATCATATTTGTCCAGCATAAATTGACGGTAGGGTTCAGCAACAAAATAAAATTTTATATTCTTTGTTTGAAGATCTTCGATCATTTTTTCAAGTGCATGATCGTCCTCTTTAAACAGTCTTGTATCTACAGGTGGCGTAACGAACATTTTATGATTAATGTTTTCACCAAACATATCTAAGGGAACACTACCGGTATGATCGAATAACAGACCATGGTTAGTATTGTTATTTGCATATTTTTTTTTCCATTTCCAGTGGTTCTTTGCAAATTCAATCAAATGTTTAAAGGTATAGAAAGCATAAGTTTGGTCAATCTGATTTTTACCCAATAGAGTATATTTTTTGGCAAAATCTACCTCATTGTCTTCAAATACAAAAGCACCTGACCAATCTTCGAATTGAGAGGAATATATGACTCTTTTGGTATTTGGAAAAAGTGAAAAAAGTTTTGTTAATTGTTCTACCTGTGTCGTTTTTAATCCAAGTGCCGAAAGGTTGAGTACATGTTTCACTTTTTCAGATGCATCTTCCAGAACAGCTCCCTGAATATTGTTGAGTCCAATAGAAGATCCCACGATAATGGTATCAACTTGATTTTTATCGGAATCGGACATATCACGAACAAATTTCATTTTAGCGTCAAGAGAAATACGGTGAAAAAGGGGTATGGGATAACTTTTTGCATAAATGTAAACATAGAGATATGCGCCACCAAATATACTGACAAGTAACAATGAGAGCATTTTGACATATTTTTTATACTTTAACATACCTTATCCTCTTCTTTCTAAAAATTAAAATCAATAAATTTTCTTTTTCTATAGAGTATAAATAGAGAAAGAATAAAATTATGATATGCATATTGTAATTTTCAATGAGTGGAACTTTATTTTCTAACGTTACAATCTTTATTGTCTGATTATTATATTGTGTCAGGATGTCAGGGGTAATGTCTGTTTCCTGCTTCAAGTAGGAGTTTATGGCCTTTTGTATGGTTTTTTCATTATTATATACAGGTATAACAATGATAAATGGCAGGTCAGTCATTTTTTCTCCTGGAAAATATTGTAAATTATATCGTAGAGATACTATTAATATACTTTTTATTCGGTAGTATAAAAAGGAGCCAGCCTAGTATATAAGGCATAAAATTGTAGAAAGGTAAGATAATGAGTGTTTTTGACTATGTATATCAATTTCAAATGGCTGGATAGAGAGAATATGTTGCTTGTGGGATAATTTTGTGCAATGTGGAACTGCTATAGAAGAATTTGTAGCAAATTTTGATATTATCATTTTATTCATTTTCATCAATAAAAGCTGCAACTTCTTTGGCAGTGAGTACACTACCTTTACTGTTGAGATGTTCACGATCTGCAAAGTACTGATCACCCAAATGCAATCTCTTATGAAGATCAATAAATTTTCCACCATGTTTTATGGTTATCTCTTTCATTTTTTTTACAAATTTTTCTCGTGCAATACGAATATCATCATAATGATCTATCATATATTGACGATAAGGTTCAGCAACAAAATAAAATTGTATATGATTATTTTGAAGCTTTTTTGTTATTTTTTCCAATGCAAGAAAGTTTTCTTTGTACAGCTTTGTACCCAGAGGAGGTGTAGCAAAGTGTTTATGGTTGATATTCTCTCCAAACATATTTAGAGGAACACTTCCTGTACGGTCAAACGACAGGCCATGATTAGTATTGTTGGGAGCATATTTCTTTTCCCATATCCAATGATTTTTTGCAAACTCAATAAAGTGTTTATAGGTATAGAAAGTATAGATTAGATCAATGTTGCCTTTTTTCAATTGAATATATTTCTTAGCAAAATCTACATCTTTATCTTTAAGGTAAAAAGCCCCTGTACAATCTTCAAACTGTGAGGAATAGATGACTCTCTTTATATTCGGAAAAAGTGAAAAAAGTTTTGAAAGTTGTTCTACTTGTGTAATTGTTAATCCCAGTGCAGAGAGATTAAGTAAATGTTCAACTTTCTCTGATGAGTCTTCCAGAACAATACCCTGAAGATTATTTAGTCCTATAGATGATCCAATGATAATAGTATCAATATGATCTATATCATCCAAATCTCTGATAAATTTCATTTTGGCATCAAGAGATATTCTGTGGAAGAGGGGTATTGGATAACTTTTTGCATAAATATAAACATAGATGAATGTACCGCCAAATATGACAAGAAGTAATAATGAGAGTATTTTGACATAGGTTTTATTATTGAGCATTTATTTTTTTATTAAAAATTAAAATAGATAAATTCACTTTTTCTATATAGTATAAAAATTGATAGAAAAAATAAAATAGTCGTAATCATATAAAAAATATTTGGTTTAAAGCTACTACGCAACTGCATAGAGTTTTTAAATCCGACTACTAAAATAAATCCGGAAACTAACCATAACATAGTATATGGATCTCCTTTTACACCGCTTATCCAGCTTCCAAACTCCACGCCATACTGTTTTAAAAATGTAAGTTTGGACTCCAGCGCAGCAGGTAGAACCAGATTTCCAAAGAACATACCATGGAGAACTTTCAACGCATCATCCCAGTTTTTTGCCCTGAAAAACACCCAGGCGACATTGACAAAGTTAAAGGTGATGAACCATGCCAAAAGGGTAGGTAGTTTTAAACCAAGGTTATGCCATGCCCTGTGTATCATTAGGGCTATACCATGCAATGCTCCCCAAAAGACAAACGTCCATCCCGCCCCATGCCAGATTCCTCCAAGCAAGAAGGTGATAAAAAGGTTTAGATAGGTTCTAAACTCTCCTCTTCTGTTACCACCTAAAGGAATGTAAACATAATCTTTCAAAAATCTTGAAAGTGTCATATGCCATCTTCTCCAGAAATCCTGAATGGAAGTGGCCTTGTAGGGAGAATTGAAGTTGATGGGCAGTGTAATGTTAAACAACAGGGCAATACCGATAGCCATATCCGTATATCCGCTGAAATCAAAATAGAGTTGAAAAGTATAACTCAATGATGTTGCCCAGCCATCAATGATTTCGAGTTTGTCAGCTACATCGAATCCGTTGGTTGCCCATACTGCAAATGTATCGGCGATGACAACCTTTTTAAACAATCCCATGGAAAAGATAAAAAGCCCCAGTGCAATATTACGATAATTGATGACCTTGTTGCGTATATTGGCAAACTGTGGCATCATCTCGGCATGGTGTACGATGGGGCCTGCAATAAGTTGAGGAAAAAATGTGACAAAAACAGCATAGTTCAAAAGATCATACTCTTTGGTCTCGCTTCTGTAACTGTCTACCAGATAGGCGATCTGCTGGAAGGTATAGAAAGAGATGGCCAGGGGCAGGGCAAGATGCAAAAGAGAAATATCGGTGTCAAAAACAGTATTGAAGTTTTCTATGAAAAAGTCTGAATATTTAAAATAACCCAGTAATGCAAGGTTTACAATGATACCAAATGTCAAAAGAAGTTTTTTGGAACAGCATTTTTTCTTTTGTTCATATTTTGAGAGTTGATTTCCCAGTGCATAGTTGAAAAGCATGGAAACAAGGATAAGCGGAAGATAAGCGATATTCCACCAACTGTAATAAAAAAGAGAGGCAAAGACCAAAAAACCTTTACTGACTTCGGTTAAACGTTTTTTATTAAGGTAAAAATAGATGAAAAAGGTTATCGGCAAAAAGAAGAATATAAATTCGTAGGAATTAAATAGCATATAGTGTTATCCACTTCATTTTATTTATAAAAAATATAGAATTATATTTTACATTCTTTTATATGAAGTTTGAATTAAAGAGTAGAGTACTAGCTATCTATCTTAGAGATACATTTTTAATTTTTTAAATATTTATCAATCTCTGTACCAATACTAATAACATCATAAGTACGTGCTTTTTCTGTAATAACCTGTAAATATTGATTTAAGTTTTCTTTTTTTAATCTTCCTTTGTCTTTTTCTATTTCTGATAACATTAATGAATTAATGGATGGATGATAATGCCGTGTATCTTTATAATTGGCAATGTTGTCAAGGAAATCTTGATCTCCGAAAGCATAAATTTTTAAATTTGGTATTTCTTCACTTTTTTCGACTAAATATTGAATAACTGCTTTGTGAATTTTAAAATAAGGTAAATTATATTGTGCCCATAATGCATAATGAAGTCTTGAATATGGTGGAAAAAGCATTAAAAATTCAGTTTTAGGATTTTTTCTGACAAAGTCTATAATGGTTTTATCAATATAATGTTTAGCTTTAGATATTTTCAGATCTATATTTTCTAGACCTTTTACTTTATTAGATTTAATTTTCTTTATTCTTGAAAGAATGTCTTTGAAAACAGATTTAATCGTATTGCTGTTTTTAGCTTTAAACCACTTATCTAAGCCCCCAAATCTTTCTTTATTTTCTTTTTCAGAATACCAGGAATTTGGTTGATCCAAGGTAGTTTTATGGCCTATACACTCTTCACTCGTTGAGAAAGATAATAAACATCCTAAAAAATGATAATTAAAATATGCTTTAATGTCATTAAGTCTGTTTTCATCATACAGATAATCAAATAAATCAAGAGGATAGTTGGGATCATTTATTTTTTGTTTTATATAGCTTCCCGCATCAAGAGAATAGATCACTTTTTTAATAGAGTGTCTTTTGAAGATATAACGCATAACTATTAAGCGTTCATAATAATTACTTCCAGATAATGAGATATTTACAAATTTTCCACCTAATTTTTTACTAGCCTCATTTGAAGATGTATTTTCAAGGATACTTGAACCAAGGATAATTGAGTCAAATTTATAGTTGTTTGTTATTCCTGCAACCTGTTGACGCATATTTTTATTGAAAGTTATTTCTCGTCCCCATGGTTTATGAAAAAGCTGTAATGGATCATACGCATAAAATCCTATAAATAAAAATATACTGGAAAATAATATGATAGAAAAATATATTTGTACCAATCTTTTGTTTTTTTTCATTTTAAAAATTGAAATAAAGAAATTCAGTATAAGGCGTAGCAATTATCCCTATAAGTGAAATTATTGTTATAAAAGCTGCAAATACAATTAATTTGTATTTATCTGAATTCTCTTTCATCCTTTCATGTGTATTTTTAAATGTAAGTATCAATATGAAACCTAAAAATAAAGATATAAATAACTCTTTACCATCACTGGTTATTGTAAAAGTACTTCCAAACTCCACGCCATACTGTTTTAAAAACGTAAGTTTGGACTCCAGCGCAGCAGGTAGAACCAGATTTCCAAAGAACATACCATGGAGAACTTTCAACGCATCATCCCAGTTTTTTGCCCTGAAAAACACCCAGGCGACATTGACAAAGTTAAAGGTGATGAACCATGCCAAAAGGGTAGGTAGTTTTAAACCAAGGTTATGCCATGCCCTGTGTATCATTAGGGCTATACCATGCAATGCTCCCCAAAAGACAAACGTCCATCCCGCCCCATGCCAGATTCCTCCAAGCAAGAAGGTGATAAAAAGGTTTAGATAGGTTCTAAACTCTCCTCTTCTGTTACCACCTAAAGGAATGTAAACATAATCTTTCAAAAATCTTGAAAGTGTCATATGCCATCTTCTCCAGAAATCCTGAATGGAAGTGGCCTTGTAGGGAGAATTGAAGTTGATGGGCAGTGTAATGTTAAACAACAGGGCAATACCGATAGCCATATCCGTATATCCGCTGAAATCAAAATAGAGTTGAAAAGTATAACTCAATGATGTTGCCCAGCCATCAATGATTTCGAGTTTGTCAGCTACATCGAATCCGTTGGTTGCCCATACTGCAAATGTATCGGCGATGACAACCTTTTTAAACAATCCCATGGAAAAGATAAAAAGCCCCAGTGCAATATTACGATAATTGATGACCTTGTTGCGTATATTGGCAAACTGTGGCATCATCTCGGCATGGTGTACGATGGGGCCTGCAATAAGTTGAGGAAAAAATGTGACAAAAACAGCATAGTTCAAAAGATCATACTCTTTGGTCTCGCTTCTGTAACTGTCTACCAGATAGGCGATCTGCTGGAAGGTATAGAAAGAGATGGCCAGGGGCAGGGCAAGATGCAAAAGAGAAATATCGGTGTCAAAAACAGTATTGAAGTTTTCTATGAAAAAGTCTGAATATTTAAAATAACCCAGTAATGCAAGGTTTACAATGATACCAAATGTCAAAAGAAGTTTTTTGGAACAGCATTTTTTCTTTTGTTCATATTTTGAGAGTTGATTTCCCAGTGCATAGTTGAAAAGCATGGAAACAAGGATAAGCGGAAGATAAGCGATATTCCACCAACTGTAATAAAAAAGAGAGGCAAAGACCAAAAAACCTTTACTGACTTCGGTTAAACGTTTTTTATTAAGGTAAAAATAGATGAAAAAGGTTATCGGCAAAAAGAAGAATATAAATTCGTAGGAATTAAATAGCATATAGTGTTATCTTCTCCTCTTTATTTGCACATGTATAATTATAGCGTGAATATCCAATATTTTTATTTAGGGACAATTTGTTTTAAAAGAGGTGTTTTCTGCATCAGTAAAATTATAATTAATGAGAATATATAACCCAATATTGCTGTCAATGGTACCATATATAATGGATTATATCCGTTTAAAGCATACACGTTAATTCTTTTTAGGGAAAAAAGTATCATAGGGTGTATTAGGTAAATACCCAAACTGGCACAACTTATAAAATAGATATAAACTGTCAGTTTAGAGAACTTGTGTATAAAATTTTCACTGATATATTTTAAACAAATAAAATATGCAGCAGCTTGAATAATAGTAGATATACTGGAATAATGATAAAAAGTTTCAATAAATTCTTTACTTCTATTCGATAAAAAACTAGTACCAAAAATTGTCAATAACGTACTTAGGATACTGAATAATATAGCATAATAGAAAATTCTTTTTGAAATTTTCAGATTAGATAATAAATAGCCCATAATAAGAAAACCAACATATCCAGACATCATAGGTATATAATTTGGAACATTGTATTTTGTAATATCACTGATTAAAGGAATCAGAGAAAATGAAATTATCCATAGAATTAAAAAATAGAGTTGCATTGATTTAGAAGAATGGTTAATGAAAATTTTTAAAATAGGAATAATAAGATAAATTCCAATAATAGCATATAAAAACCACAAATGAAAATAACGTGGTGTAACACACATTTTTATTACTTCAATTAGAATATTAATGTCATGATGTTTTACATATTTTTTAAATAGAATGTAAATAAGGGACCAGGCAATTAAAGGTATTACAACTTTGGCAAATCTTTTTTTAAAATAGATTGATAAAGATTCTTCTTTTGAATTTAGTAAAAGAGCACCTGTTAACATAAAAAAGAGAGGAACAGCCATTCTAACAGATGAATCATAAATATTTCCAATATTCCAGTAATTTAAATTGATTTCATTATAAGCACCAAGGACCGGTGCTGCAGAATGGAGAAATAAAACAGCAAATATCGAAAAAATTTTTATAACATCAACCCATAAAATTCTATTATTATATTGATTCATATAAAATCCTTTACATTATGTATACGTTTTTTCTAACATTTTAAAATAGAAGGCTTCAAGTTTTTCAATATGTTTTCCGATTTCAAACTCTTTGGCAATTACTTCTCTGTTTATTTTCATTTTTCCCCAATTTAAAATGTCTGCCATACGTAAGGCATAGGTATCTACATCCCTCTCTTTGACGAGGTACCCGTTTATACCGTCTGTGACTAATTCTGGAATACCGGAGTGGTAGGTGCTGATGACGGGTAGTTCCATAGCCATTGCTTCCATAATGGCATTGGGGATTCCCTCTTGATTCCCGTTATCAGTGGTAATACTATGATGGACAAATATATCTGCATCTTGCATGAGCTCTTTTGCTTCTAAAGGGGAAACATAACCGACAAATTCAACGTATTTTTCAATATGGAGTTGCTTAACAAGGTTTACCAATAACGGCTTTCTCTTTCCGTCCCCTGTTAATATCAATTTGAAGTTTTTTACTTGCTGTTGAGATAGAAATTTTGCAAATGCTTTGAGTGTATATTCTATTCCTTTTCTCTCTTCAAGAGATGAAACCTGCAGGAAGGTAAAAATGTCATGTGTTTTATTTCTCTCAACAACAAACTTGCTCAAATCTATGCCACTATGTAAAATCATACTATTTTGTACATTGATACCATGCTTTCTAAGGTTTTCTCTAAGAGAGCCAGCAACAAAAATAGAGTAGTAGTTTTTTCTGTTTAAAACTTCTTTTAATCGTCGAACATAGGATTTTCTATTTAAAAGGTCACTGGCATCATGGCCACGGAATTGGATCACTAAAGGAATTTGACTATTTTCAAGATTATCTATTAATTTCAATGCCTGTATGCCAAATTGACAATGTATAATATCTGGTTGAAATTTATCTATAATCTGTTTGAGTGTCTGAGAAAAATGTTTATCATAATAATTCATCTGAATATCAAATTTAAGTAAAGCTCGTTTAATAATATTCATTCGATCAGATTCAATAACTTTTATATTGTTATATAAAGTATAATTTCCTGAATCCGCAATTGTATCACAGAGATAAAGTAATTCATGTTTTTGGGAAAGGTATACAGCATCCTGATGGATAAATGTTTCTGTAACCGTACCAATGGATTGAGCGTACATTAATATTTTCATGACTTATCCCACCACAATTAAAAAGTTCTTATAAAATCATAACATTATTCTTGATCCCTGAGGCTTAGGAATTATATTGGGTGCCTTGGATTTCAGTATTTCAATTTTGTATAGTCATTCAAAATATTTTGGAAGTTGTTTTTAATATAGAATATGTAAAAATCTAAACATTGTAAATATGAAAAAAATTGAAAGTTGAAGATGGCGGATAATCCAAAAGTATCTATTCTAATACCATTATATAATGCTGAACAATATATTGCTGAGACAATTGAGTCCTGTTTAGCTCAAACTTATGATAATATTGAAATCATTATTGTTGATGATGGTTCAACTGATAAAAGTTTGAGTATTGCAAAAGAGTATGAAAAAGATTATAAAAATATAAAAGTTGTTACCCAACAAAATAGTGGTGCATCAGCAGCAAGAAATAAAGCATTTGAGCTCTCCTCTGGTGATTTTATCCAGTACCTTGATGCAGATGATCTTTTACATCCGGATAAAATCCGATTACAGATAGAAGTTTTAAAAAATGAAGATAAAAGAACATTGGCATTTGGGAAATGGGGAATATTTTATAAAAGTATAGAAAATGTCAGATGGAAAGAACCGCCAGTCAATAAAAACTATGATAACCCTAAACAATTTTTGATTGATCTGTGGGCGAGTGGTTTGACAGTTGTTGTATATGCATGGTTAATATCTCGAAAATTAGTTGAAGAGAGTGGAGGATGGAATGAAAACTTATCTAGCAATGATGATGGTGAGTTCTCTGCAAGAGTTGTATTATATGCTAAAAAAATAATATTTGTGGAAAATAGTGTAGGGTATTATCGAAAAGATAATGAAAATAGTCTTTCAAAACAAGTCTCACGAGAAGCTTTGGAATCAAAATTAAATTCATTGGGACTATATGTGGAACTGATGAAAGATGACATAAAGAATCCTGAGGTTCAAAGAAGTTTAGCATTGTTGCATTCAAGATTTTTAGATAAGATCCCTCCTCTATATAAAGATATAAGCTCTGAAGTAAAGTATAGAATCAATAGTTTTGGATATGAAAAGCCTTTAAATACAATGAAAGTAGTTGATAAATTTTTATCCTATTTTATTGGAAGCTATAGAGTTGTAAGTCTAAAAAAATATTTAAAGTATTTATTATATAAAGGTAAAAAGATATGAAAATATTACATATGTTAACAAGTATAAATACTGGAGGCGCCGAAAAATTTTGTGTTGATATATGTAATACTCAAGCAGATATCTCAGAACATGAAATTTATCTTTGTGTACTTGATCAAATTACCGATCAACCTTTAATAAAAATGCTCTCTCCTAAGATTACTTTACTTTCATTAAGTAAAAAAAGTGGATATAGTATAAAGATTATTTATAATATTTATAGGATGTTGTCTGAAATTAAACCAGATATTATTCACCTTAATGGAAGAGTATTGGTATATGCATCAGTACCAATAATAATAAAAAGGATACCATCAGTTTATACTGTACATACTATGATAGATAGAGGTAATAAACATGTGAATAGGTATTATAAGCTATTATTTAATTATTTTTCAGCATTATTCACCCCAGTAGCAATTAGTAAAAGTGTACTTGATACAATTAAAAAAAATTACGGAAAACAATTTAATAAGATAATTTATAATGGAAGTTCAGAGTTAATTATTTCTTCTGAAATGCAGACTGTTTCACGCTATTTTAATAAATTAAAAGCCGATGATAAAACTTTAGTTTTTGTTTCTATTGGTCGTATTATAAAAGTTAAAAACACTCTTTTATTAGTCGAATCATTTAATAAACTACTTAACGAAGGGCATAATGTTGCTTTATGTATAATCGGATATGATGTATTTCAAAATCAGTCTTATTTAACAGAATGTAAAAATAAAAATAATTATCCAGAGAGGATACAATTTGTTGGACGCAAAGACAACATTGCTGATTATTTATTCAATGCAGATGCCTTATGTTTAACATCCAATCTGGAAGGGTTTGGGATTGCTATATTGGAGGCTTTTTCAATGGGAATTCCAGTCTTATCAACACCTTCAGGAGGTCCATCAGAAATTATTATATCAGGAGTAAATGGATATGTTTCTGAAAAGATTAGTATAGACAGCTATATACAAATATTAAAAAAATTTATTTATAAGCCACTTAAAAATAAATCAAAAATTATTAAATTGTATAATGAAAAGTATACAATGCAGATATGTGCCAAGCATTATATAAGTTTATATAAAAAAATAATAACACATTAAATAATATTTTATAAATAAGGATAATTTAAATGTCAACAAATAAGAAGCTTTTAGTACTGGGCCCAATGGCTAAAGAGAATGAACTACAAGGAGGGTTAACTGTATCTTTCAGTATATTTTTAGAACAATTACAAAAAAATAAAATTGAGTTTGAAGTAATTAATACTAATACAATTAATAATAGATATAAGATTATAGCTTTAATGAATTTATATTGGTTATTTTTTAAAAAAATAAGAAAAAGTTCACATATTTCATTGCATGGTACTGCAAATGATTATATTTATTTAGCACCTGTAGTAGTGTTTTTTTCAAAAATTTTTGGTAAAACAGTAAGTTTAAGAAAATTTGCAGGTAGTTTTTTAGAAGTATTTGAAAATTTGAGTTTACATAAAAAAATATTAGTTAAATATGCTTTATCAAATTCAAATATTAATTTTTTTCAAACCAAATATTTAGTTGAATATTTTAAGCAATTTAATAGAATGACTTTTTGGTTTCCAACTGTAAGAAATAAATTAAATCAGAGTGTATTATTAAATAAAAGATATATGAAGAAATTTATTTTTTTAGGTCATATACGTTCAGAAAAAGGTATAGATCAAATATTGGAAGTTTCAAACATGTTAGATGATGATTATCAAATAAATTTGTTTGGTCCAATAGCTGAAAATAAATATGATAAAATAAATTGGAAAAAATATAAAAATATTTCATATAAAGGTGTTCTTAAACCTTCAGAAGTATATAGTGTTCTATCTAGGCATGATGTCTTACTTTTACCTACTTATTGGAAGGGTGAGGGGTACCCTGGTGTTATTATTGAGTCCTTGGCTTTGGGATTACCAATTATTGCTACAAAATTAAGAGGTATTAGTGAAATTGTAGATGAAAGTTTTGGTATTCTAATAGAAGCAAAAAATGTTGATCAATTAAAAAAAGCTATTTTATTTTTTAATGAAGAAAATTATAAATCCTTTTCACAGGCTGCATATACAAAATTTATAGAATTTGATGCTGAAATAATGATTAAAAAAATTATAAAACAGATTGAAGTAATAATATCAGAAAATGAATAATTTATTAAATTATATAAAAAATAAATATATATCAGAAATATTAACTATTATTTTATTTATATTAACTATTATTTTCTTAAGTAATGTTACTTTGTTAGGAAATTTACCTCCAATTCTACTGTATTTTTTTATGCTTGGAATAGGTATTTTATTGATAATTATATTTTCTAATAAAAATGAAATCTTTTTAAAAATAAAATTATTTATTTTATTTTTTTCCTTATATCTGATATATACATTGATTCAACATTATATTTTAATAAGTTTTTTTCCCAACAGTGCACCATATAATTTTGAAGATGAAAGAAGGTTTTATGAATATTCAAATCTTGGGTTACCATATATAACAGGAGAAAAAAATTTTTTTGACCTTTTTTCTATTTATGAAATTCATCAATTACCTTTGCATATTGTATTTTCAGCTTCAATAACATATTTTTCAACATTAATTGATGGAAGTAATTCTATTTTATTACAAAAACTTCTTTCTCCTTTTTTTGGAGGATTGTTTATTGTAGTTTTATATTCAACATTAAAATATCAATTTAAAGACTCTTCTTTTTCATTGAAAGCAACTATTACCTATGGTCTTTTATCAGCTGTATTTATGTATTCTATTCCTTTATTAAGAGACATTGATGTAGCTTTGGCATATATAATCTTTTTTTATCTGTTTTTACAGAAAAATAGTTTTTTCAATTTTCTTTTACTCTTCTTAGTAGCTTTTATGACATATTTTTTAAGAGTAGAGTCTGGAATGGTTTTATATGCTTTAATTCTTCTATATAGTTATCTGAATGTCAGAACTATAAAATCCACTTTAATAAAATTTATATTTTATATTTTAATTCTACTCTTATTTGCTTTTGTAGTCATTTTTTTATATCATAAAATTATTGGTATGGTCGTAGGATTAGATGAAGCAAATACTATGCGAGCTGTAGCTAAAGCTTCAGCAGATTCTATCTCACTTTTGTTTAATAAACTTCCATTCCCGTTGAGTTATCTTGCAAAAGTACTTTTTGGTCAAATGCAGCCTTTTCCATTCTTACATGCTATAGATAGACCTATGGAAGCAATTAGTGGACTTTTTTGGCCATTTATATTTATTATGATGCTCTATGCAATAGTGAAAAAGGAAATACGTGTTTTAATTAATGAAAAAATTAAATATTTATTAATTATAGCAATTTTGGTTTTATTTTTAATGTCATCCGAACCAATGGCAAGAAGGATGATGAGTGTTTATCCAATTATTTATTTTACAAGTCTGTATGCATTTACTGTGCTTCCAAATACAAAAATAAAACGATTTTTTTCTTATTATTTATTTGCTATTATATCACTTAATATTTTTTATTATGTTATTAAACTTTAAATCAAGAGGTCGCAAACTTTAATAACTTCACCTTGATTTTATTAAAAAAGTGGCATGATTTAGACATCCAGTGAGGTTAGTAATAAATCCAGTTAAAAAATGTTTGAATTGTTGTAGAGTATATAGGTGAGATTATTGATTCTGATAAATCAAAAATTACAACCAAATTTTTTGACTATAGTAAGGCTTAAAAATAAGAATAATTAAGGATTAAAATGTTTAATTTAAATCAGTTAAAAAAACTTTATGGCAATTCACCTTTATGGATGAAAAAATTATATGCGGCAATACCATTTGATCTTAGGAATGGAAATGAATATAGAAAGTGGAAAAATTTTTTGCAAAAAGATATTTCCATTGAAGAATATGAATATAAAAAATTAAAAGAAACAGTAACATATGCATACAATAATACTGTGTTTTACAGACAATTATTCACTAAGATACAAGCAACACCAAATGATATTAAAAGTATTAAGGATTTTCAACAAATACCTTTTGTTGATAAAGATATAGTTCGTGAAAATTATGAGGATTTTTTAGTAAAAGGTTATCCCAAAAATAAAATATTACGTGTGACTACAGGTGGATCATCTGGAACACCTGTAGAATATATACAATCAAGGAATATATGGTCAAAGGAATTAGCATTTTATATGCATTTTTTCAGACAGTTTAATTATATTCCAATATCTATACGAGCTTCTTTTAAAGGAGGTGATTTTTCAAAATTATCTACTGATGAATATTGGTTCTATAATCCTGTAAATAATGAAATAAATTTTTCTCCTACTCATATCACTAAAGATACAATTAAAAAATATGTTAATCAATTAAATAAAATCAAACCAAGATTTTTTTATGGGTACCCTTCATCAATGCTATTTCTTATGCAAAATATTAGACAAAATAACCTTACGCTAGATTTTAATATTGATGCTATTTTTTTAATATCTGAATCTTTTACAAAAGAAGATATTGACCGTATATCTAATTTTTTTAACTGTAGTGTAGCATCGACTTATGGACATTCTGAACGATTGGTATTGGCTGAATCAAATGGAAAAACAGTTTCAAATTATAGTATAAATAGGAGATATGGGTATTTTGAATTAATTGATGAAAATGAAAGTACTATTGAAGATAATAATATAAGAGGAGAAATAATAGGTACAGGATTTGATAATTATGCCATGCCAATATTAAGATATAAAACTGGTGATTTTACAGCTTATGAAAATTTTGATAAAAATATAATCAATTTGGTCGATAGTCCAAGGAAACAATTATATATTGATGATAAAAATAATAATCAAATATCTGAACATGCTTTACTTAGACAATCAGAAATGTTGGAACTTGGAATTATTAAATATCAAATTCTTCAGACAGTACCAGGGAAAATAAAACTATTTATCCTTACCGAGAAAAGCTTTGACAGTAATGCGTATCAAAAATTAGTATGGTCTTTAAAAAATAGAGTAAATGATAGCTTAGAAATTGAGATTATTATTACAGATAAATTAATACTTACAAAGCGTGGTAAATGTATGCCATTAATAAAAGAGTATTGATGAATAGGATGTTTATAAAAAAAACTCTTTTTTTATTTACTATTTTAAATTTAAGACAAAAGCAAATATTTTATAGAATATATTATTTGATTCGGAGTAAATATAGATACTTAATAAACTTTTCATATCCATTGTTGATTGAACATCAAATATATTTTCTAAATCTAGTTAGGTCTGTTGTTGATATATCTTTATACAAAAATACAGGTTTTATATTTTTAAATAAAAATAAACAATTTATAAGTATTATTAATTGGAACTACTCAAAATATGGAAAACTATGGACTTATAATTTAACCTATTTTGATTATCTTCAACAAAAAGATATGACAAAAGAGGAAGGAGTTAAATTAATTTATGATTTTATTGAACAGTCAGATAATATAAAGGATGGATTTATGCCGTTTCCCATCTCTTTGCGTGGGACAAACTGGATAAAATTTCTGTCAAAACATAAAATAAATGATCCTAAGATTAACAATTCTCTCTATGCACAATATATGATACTTATGGACAATATAGAATATCATATCCTCGGTAACCACCTTTTGGAAAATGGTTTTTCTCTTCTGTTCGGTGCTTATTATTTTCAAGATGAAAAATTATACGCTAAAGCAAAAAAAATTTTAACGGAAGAACTTGAAGAACAGATATTGAGTGATGGCGCCCATTTTGAATTAAGTCCTATGTACCATCAAATAATGCTTTTCAGAGTTCTTGATTGTATTAATTTGGTACAGAATAATAATTGGAAAAAGCATGAGCTGCTTGATGTATTAACAGCTAAAGCTGAAATAATGTTAAGGTGGTTACATACTATGACCTATCAGAATGGAAATATTCCATTATTAAATGACAGTGCCAATAAAATTGCACCAACAACAAAAGAGCTTATTGAATATGCACTGAGATTAAATTCAAAATTCAAAATTCAACATTCAAATTTGTCTGATTCCGGTTATCGTAAGATTGAAAATGAACGTTATGAGATGGTCATTGATGTTGGAAACATAGGTCCAGACTATATTCCTGGCCATGCGCATAGCGATACATTCAATTTTGAACTCTATATTGATGGCAATCCATTTATAGTAGATACCGGACTTTCAACATATGAAAATAATGCTAGACGTATGTTGGAACGATCTACATTTTCACATAATACAGTTGAAATTGATGGGGAGAACCAAAGTGAAATGTGGAGTGCATTTAGAGTGGCAAGACGTGCAAAAATCATTTATTTGAAAGAGTCAGATAATTATATAGAAGCAACACATGATGGATATAGAAGAATTGGTGCACTACATACGAGAAAGTTTATAACTTATAACAACTATATAGTCATAGAAGACACTATTGAGAGTTCCGGAAAACATCAAGGGATAGCTTATTTACACTTTTATCCTGGAATTCTACCAGAAGTTAAAGACAATAAGATTATAATTTTAAATAGAACGATCAAGCTAAATAATGCTGATAAGTTGACTATAGAAACATATAAATATGCACCGGAATTTAATAAACTTATAGACGCTTTTCAAGTTAAAGTAGAGTTTAAAAATTATTTAAGAATGGAGATACACATTTGAAACTGCTTTTTCTTTCAGATAATTTTCCACCAGAAAGTAATGCCCCTGCCAGCCGAACTTATGAACATTGTAAAGAATGGGTAAAAGAGGGTGTTGATGTAACTGTTATTACCTGTAACCCAAATTTTCCTTTTGGAAAAGTATATGAGGGGTATAAAAACAAGCTTTATCAGACAGAGGTTATAGATGGCATTAAAGTTATCCGTGTTTGGAGTTATATGACTGAAAACAAGGGGGCACTTAAAAGGATTGCGGATTATGTCAGTTATGCTGTTAGTGCAGTTATTGCCGGTCTGTTTGTAAAAACAGATATGATCATTGCAACATCTCCACAGCTCTTTACAGCACTTGGTGGTTGTGTTTTAGCAAAAATTCGAAGAAAACCTTGGATCTTTGAATTAAGAGATTTATGGCCGGAAGGTATAAAAGATACTGGAGCGATTAAAAATAAAAAAATACTTGATTTTCTGGTAGAAATGGAGCTTTGCCTTTACCGTAAATCTAATTTTGTGATTACTGTAACCAAAGGCTTAAAAGAGAATCTTGTGAGACGGGGAATTGAAGCATCAAAAATTGACATTATTACAAATGGAGCAAATTTGGATCTTTTCCAACCAAGAGAAAAAAACAAAAAGATACTTCATGCACTTGGTTTGGAAAATAAATTTATTTTTGGTTATATAGGAACGCATGGATTGGCACATGGGTTAGAGTTTATTGTCAATAGTATTAAAGAGATAAATGATGAAAGAATACATTTTCTATTTATAGGGACAGGCGCGAAAAAAACCGCAGTTGTTGAATTGGCAAAAAAATTACAATTAAAAAATATAACATTTTTAGATCCTGTGCCTAAAAATGAAGTAGCCGATTATATATCAGTTATTGATATTGCTTTAATTCCTTTAACCAAAACAGATATACATGCTTCCTTAATACCATCTAAAATTTTTGAATCTGCTTCTATGTTGAAACCGATTTTACTTGGTGTGGAAGGGGAAGCAAAAGATATTGTTGTAAAACACAATGCCGGGTTGGCATTTGAACCGGAAAATCAAAATGAGTTTTTATCAGGTGTAGAAAAACTTGCATCTGATAGTAGGTTATATAAAGAACTTCAAAATGGTTGTTCTGAATTGGCTAAAGAGTTTGATCGAAAAAGTTTAGCTTCAAAAATGTTGACAATACTTCAGAAAGTGAAAGTATCTTAAAATGAATTCTAAAAACAAGAATAATCCGATGGCACTTGTAGAAAAAACACAGATGAGTACAAGTGAAAAGTTGAAAATTGTTTTTAGATCTCTTTTCTCTTTTCATTTTATCCGGTCGATAGCTTCTTCGTTCGCTTATTACCTTTTTGAACATGTTTATTGGAAATTTGATGTAAAGACTAAAGGTGTTTACAGAATCCACTCTACGACTTCTTTGAGAAATGCAAAAAATATTTCACTTGGGTTCGATACCAGGATTACAACAAATTGCATTATCTGGGCAGGTAAAACTTCAAAAATCACTATAGGGGATAATGTGTTGATAGGACCTGGAGTACAGCTTCATGCTTCAAATCATGGTTATGAGTTAGGGAAGGGCCCTATGACCTATCAGGAGCGGGTGGAAAAAGATATTACAATCGGCAATGATGTCTGGATAGGTGGAAACAGTGTCATTACGGCAGGTGTGACACTGGCTGACGGTATTATTATTGCGGCAGGTTCAACGGTAACAAAAAGTTTTAAAGAAAAAAATATTATCATTGGCGGTGTACCTGCAAAAAAAATTACAGAAAGAAAATAATATGAATATTTTAACTTTTGATGTTGAAGACTGGTTCCATGTTTTGGATAATCCAAAAACAAAAAATGAAAAACAATGGTTACAACTTGAAAGTAGAATCCATCGGAATATGGATAAAATCTTGGAATTGTTGGAAAAACATAATCAAAAAGCTACTTTTTTCAGTATAGGATGGGTTGCAAGAAAATATCCTGAAATTCTTCAAAAAATTGATAGTTGTGGATATGAGATTGCCAGCCATTCAGATATGCATCAGCTTGCGTATGAGTTTAACAGAGAAGAGTTTAGGCAGGACCTGGATAGATCTATTAAGTCTATTGAAGATGTCATTGGTAAAAAAGTCCGGGCATACAGGGCTCCCGGTTTTTCTCTTATGAATCAAAATAAATGGGTTTTTGAAGAGCTTATTGAAAATGGCATAGAGATGGACTGTTCAGTATTTCCGGCAAAACGGGCCCATGGTGGTTTTGAGGAGTTTGGATATGCCGAACCTGCTTACATTGAGGTTGATGGTGCTAAAATTAAAGAGTTTCCTATTAATATTTATCCGATATTTGGCAAAAGTATTATTTTTTCTGGTGGTGGTTATTTTAGACTGTTGCCTTATTCTTTTATAAAATATTTTATGAATCATTCCAATTATATCATGACCTATCTTCATCCAAGAGATTTTGATGTTGAACAGCCTATGATAGATGGACTTTCGATGTTTAGAAAATTTAAATCATATGTTGGTTTAAACAGTTCATTGAGAAAATTAGATATGCTTCTTGATGATTTCCATTTTATTGATTTGAATGAGGCCAATGAAAGTATAAACTGGGAATGTAGTAAAATTATAAATTTAGATAGTACAATCAAATAATGCAAAAAATTCGAATATTATCAGGGTATTGTGTGTTAAATGTATATAATAATGTGATATATGCGGCTAAAGGTTATAAAATCTATAAAAGTTTTAATCATGGAAAATCATGGGAACTGGATGGAAATATTCAAGACTTTAAATATGGTTTAATTGCCAATACAAGCAGATTGTTAGCAAGATTACTGCGTACAGAAATAACTTATTTACTTGTACTGAAAGATGGGAGCAGGGTTGCTATAGGTAAAAAGGGTATTTTTTATGCCCGGAAAAATGAAAAAATTTATAAAAAAACTTTTCATGTAAGTAGAGGTACAAGGCCTTTAAATATGTGTGTAGATAATAAAGGAATACTATATTTTGGAGAATATTTAAGCAATCCTATGAGAGATGAAGTTCATATTTTTAAATCAATTGATTCCGGTAAAACGTGGGAGATATGTTATACATTTCCTAAAAATACCATACGTCATGTACATGGTGTATTTTATGATAAATATAATGATTTAGTATGGTTTGCCACAGGTGATTTGGATGGTGAATGTATTATTGGTTATACTAATGATCATTTTAAAACAGTAAATATTTTTAAAAAAGGTGGACAAAAATATCGTGCGGTTCAGTTGCTCTTTTTTAAAGATTTTATTATTTACGGGACTGATACGGAATATGAAAAAAACTATATTTATCGGATAGATAGAAAAAATAGACAAGAATATTGTTTACAGGAGCTTCAAGGATCAGTTCTCTCTTCTATTAATTCAGATAAATATGCCCTTATAGCAACAGCAGTCGAACCGTCAGATGTCAATAATGATGAGTATGCTTATATTTGGTTTAGCGATGATGGATATAAGTGGAAAGAGCTATATAAGGCTAAAAAAGATTTATTTCATCCAAAGTATTTTCAATATGGAAGATTTAAATTTCCGGTAGGAGCTATAAATAATAAAAAATTATTTTTTTCAGGCCATGCATTAGAAGGTTTTGATAATAAAACAATAATATTTGAGATCTTTTTGTAATTTGATAATTAATCCCTATAATCAAAAATATTAATATCACGTTTAATGATTTTTGCAGGTATACCAACTGCAACACAATTATCAGGTATATCTGTTAATACAACAGCATTTGCACCTATGACACAATTTCTTCCAATATTGACAGGGCCTATTATTTTTGCACCAGTTGAAATTATACAATTATCACCTATTGTACGTATACCATGTTTTTTACTAGTACCGGCAAGTGATACACCACTATGAATTATAACATTCTTCCCTATAATTGATCTATGATGGATTACAATACCAATTCCTCCATATCCTAAAACAGTACCTTTACCTATTTTTGCACCTAATCCAATATGGCAACCAAATAGTATCCGGACAAATATTTTATTAAAAATATTAGGTAAAAAAGGGATATTAAAATACTTTAATAAATATGCTACCCTATAAAATAAAACAACAATTTTACTCATTCTACACCTATTTATTGTTTGTGGATAAACTATTATATTGAATATATTTATAATTTGTTCTTAAATTTAACTATTTTAAGTTTAGGATCCACTTAATAGGATCCTTCTGAAAATTAGTCATTAATAAAAAAAGTTTGTATAAAACTGTCAGTTAGCCTTCAGTACATTTTTAAGAGTAATTATCCTTGGATTATTCGTAAATTTATCAGTAGTAAATGAATAATCTTTTGTATAACCGGCTTCAACTGCCGTCTGAAATACCTTGTTTGTTTTTAATCCTTTTACAGTCTCCCAGTTTTCCTTATATAGCATATCCTCATCTGGATTAATAATGGTGTTTTCCCCAAAATAATTGTTATTATGATTGTAATATATCTTTCCATAATGTCCTTTTGGATTTATAATTACATTATTTTTCATTATACATCCATTTGCTTGAGCCATCTCTAAAGAACTGCTATTTTTTGATTCAGGATAATTCCCTGTATTAACTATTAAGTTTCCCGTTACTTCTACATTCTCAGTTCCATGTTTTGTATCAAGTGTACTTGAAATTTTAATTCCTCTTGTCCCATCAAAAATTATATTATTCCTAATTTTTATATTTTTTGATCCCATATAGGCACTAAGACCATTTCCTACATTACTTAATTTTTCAAAAGTTGGATCAGATGGTCGATATCCCCATATATGATTATTTGAATATATTACTGGATTATTTGGATCATTTGAACCTGCTTTTGCACCTATTCCATTTGCTTCACCTGCCATACAGTCTCCATGTGGATCGAGGTTTCCCTTACAATCAGTTCTTATAGCATTGTTGAATTCTACAGTATTGCTGTCAAAGATTGTTCCATCAAAATTTGCCTTTTGACTTATACCAGAAGGAAGATGTATTGATGGGAAACGATTAAGTCGTGCTGCTTTTACATTAATAAACTCATTATTTATTATCTTGGTATTTAATACTACAAAATTTTTAACACTATCACCCCATTCTGCAATATTTATAGTTGCTAAATCTGCTTGTGCTCCTTGTATTGTGATGCCATCAAATCTACTATTTTGAATAGTATTATAATGTGCTTTATTTCTAATCCACATTGTATGAAACAAATTTTGTGTAAACATTCTATTAAAAATATTATGTGTAGACTTTTCGCCTACTATAAAACTATGTGTAAAATTTACATCAAATGAAGCTGCCCGGTCGATTACCCAATAACTTGCACCTTTTAACTCGAGTGCAAAGTTGGCTAATTGACTTTTATCAAGTTTTCCTGGATGTAAATCATTTCCATTATTAAGAATAATATAACGTCTTCTTTCAGCAGTACCGCTTGTAGTTAACTTGATATTCCTAAGTTTAGTATAATCCCCAGGAGAGACACAAAAAATACGTTTTTCAGGACTGTTGATTGTTTTCCAGTCTTCTTTGGTTTTAATAAATTGAACTTCAGGATTGGATGCGTCACATTTTGGTAGATTTACCGGTTCAAGATAGGGATTTTTCTCTGAATGTGCAATATCATTTGTAATTTCATTGCTATTTGAATTAGAATCATTATTGGAAACAGGAGCACTAGCAGTGGAATCCTGTTTAATAGTCGATGGGGGAATAAGCCCGTGAGGTGTCATCATGAAATCTATTGCCATCAATGTTGTCAATGGTAATAGAAGTAATAAAATTATTTTTTTCATTGTAAAATCCTTTTTATTAATTTTCAACCACATCGCCAGAAGCGATCGCCGCAATTGTACCATTATAGCTGGCACCGAATTTGTCCTTGTAATCATAGGCGGTAAGCTTGAAACTGCTGCCGGGAATCACTTTTATTTCAAAGAAACCATCCTCGTCGGTAGAGAGGTCACTGCTGATCCAGTTCGTTCCGATAGCCTGAAGCCTTACATCGCTCATAGGAGAGCCGTCTTCACTGACAATACGCCCACGGTAAATACCCGCTTCCTCTTCAAGTGGTTTGTTGAGGCTCCACGTTC
>Ga0256828_1000489_pt1 | contig 26273 bp, 28 predicted proteins | sample CV88metaG_FD_185993 | JGI IMG/M metagenome (GOLD analysis project Ga0256828, IMG submission 185993) | Hydrothermal vent microbial communities from East Pacific Rise, Pacific Ocean - CV88 | ecosystem: Environmental > Aquatic > Marine > Hydrothermal vents | place: Pacific Ocean: East Pacific Rise...
CAACTGAGCTATTCCCGCGTCTTTATATGTGACTTAACATGGTGGTGAGTGAAGGATTCGAACCTTCGAAGGCGAAAGCCAGCAGATTTACAGTCTGCCCTCGTTGGCCACTTGAGTAACTCACCACGATAATGTTTGTCTTTTACTGGTCAAACACTGATAATTATATTTATGGAGCTGGTGAAGGGACTCGAACCCCCGACCTGCTGATTACAAATCAGCTGCTCTACCAGCTGAGCTACACCAGCACCATCACATTAAAAGTAGTTACACTTAAAATGGACGGGAATTATAGACAAAAAGTTTTTAAATGTCAAGGGTTTTTTGAAAAAAAGTGAAAAAATCGCCTTTTTTATGAACTTCATACTACAATTCTTGCAATATACTGCTAAAGGAACTTACTTTATGAAGATACTTCTTGCCCCCAGCGAAACCAAAATCAGCGGTGGAGAAGCCCCGTTCAAACTTGAAGCGCTACTCTTCAAAGAGCTGCTACCTTACCGTACCAAACTTTTACATACCTATATGAACATTCTTCAAAAAGGTGATATGTCAGAGCTAAGTAAAATGTTTGGGCTGAAAAAAGAGGCAGACATCAAGGCACACATCAGGGACATTGTCCATGAGCCTGCCATGAAAGCCATAGAACGGTACACCGGTGTGGCTTTTGACCACCTGGACTATCCTGCACTGGAGAGTAAGGCTAAGACATATGTAGATAACCATGTTATCCTCTGCTCCAATCTTTTCGGATTTTTAAGGGCGGATGACCTCATCCCGGAGTATCGACTCAAACAGGGAGCAGCGGTTGGAGATATTAAAGTAGAGAAGTTCTACCATGAGCATGGCGCACCTCTGATGGAGTCCTATTTGAAAGACGAAGAGATCCTTGATCTTCGTGCAGGGTTTTATGACAAATTCTACAAACCTGCCAAACCATACACCACACTGAAGTTCATCAAGGATGGCAAAGTAGTCAGCCACTGGGCAAAGGCGTATCGTGGTATTGTTTTAAGAGAGATTGCCAAGGCAGGGATCGAAAGTATAGAAGCATTCATGAAACTGCCTATCGATGGACTGAGCATCCATGAGATACAGACCAAGAAAAACAAAACCGAAATCATCTATAACATTGAGCTTTGAATGAAACTCCCAAGTGAAGAGATACTTTACCGGATCATGCTTTTTCTGCTCTTTGGCTCTGTGATCCTGGGTATACTATTTGATACACACTATTAAGGAAAACCAATGAAAAAAAATCTATTTGAAATAGGTACTGATCTGGGTGACGGATGGGAAGCGGACAATAAGGAAAAAAATATAAAAAAAGAGAATCGGGAGATCAAGCCTCCGGAGAAACATCAATTACATCTTGCAAAAGAGAAACGTAGAGGCAAAGTCGTGACAATTGTCAAACCGTTCTACCTTGCAAAAGAGGAGCTCCAGATGCTTCTAAAAACACTGAAAAAGAGATTGGGTACGGGAGGAACAGTGAAAGAGAATACACTGGAGTTTCAAGGAGACATCCCAGACAAGCTCAAAGCGAGCCTGGAGGAGATGCATTATCGTTTCAGGATCTAGGCATCCTGCTTCTTGTCCGGACGCTCTTCATCTGGCAGTTTACAAAGATCTGCTTCATCAAACATCTCTACTTTAGGAATGGCAATTGCAATGAGTGTGATTACAATACCATATACCAGTACCACTGTATGCTCATGTCCCTTAAAGAACTCTGTCAGTACCAGCTTTCCTGCACTCTCACCCATCAGCGGTTTAAAGAAATCATCATAGTAGACAGTAAAGACATATCCTCCAAGTAGCCCACCGATCGCTCCTACCAAAACATCGATACGACCTTCCGCAATGGACACCGGACCTGTACCCGGACATTTACCAAGAATCGCCATCGAGATACCAAAAAGGGTTCCCCCAATGATCAGCCCCTGCCACATCACCGGCTTGATATGATAGTGTGCCCATCCTGCTTCGATCATGAAATAGAGTGCTATACTCGTAAGTCCTACAGCAAGGAAAAGCATCTTGGGAACGATCGTATCTTTAAGCATAGAGAAACCAGCGATCTTCTCAAACTTGTCTACACGGGTATACTGAATAATACCCCCAAAGATCACACCGATCAGAAAGACCAATGCCAAAGAGCCATGTCCCTGATGGATCACATCTTCAAACATCTGTGCAATACGGGAGAGCATATCATCTCCCTGGGTTTTAACGATAATATCCATCTTACTTCTCCTTCACATTGTAGAACAGACGACCGGTAACAATGACGACCACCAGTACGACACCACCAAAGATCATAGAGGATATTGCCATCTGGCTCATCCCTGACATAAAGTGACCCGACGTACATCCGCCTGCCAGTCTTGCACCGATGATCATGATGAAACCGGAAAAGAAACTCCAGAGCAGTCTGGAGACCACAGAGTTGTTCTTATATTTCTTCCATCCAGTAGGAATAAGAGAGAAACGGAAACTTTTGGTAATGAAGATCGATGTGACAAATCCACCAAAGAGTGCACCAAAAAGCATCACACCTTCCCAGGCACCAGGATTTTCAATCTCTTTGAGATAGCTGTACTTCTCAGGATCAAGGTCAAAAATAATGCCTGCAAAGTATGGGACATACGTTGATGCTCCGATCGGTCGGTCTGCACCAAAAACTGAAAATGTGAGGAGCAGCAGCAAAGACATCAAAATACCGCCCATCCACCATGGTAATCTACTCATGTGTAAAATCCTTTATTTTTTCGTTATTATAACATTAAATTAACGCTAATATAATATTTAATTATCTTATTAATCCGTTCAGATGATTTGAAGTTCTACTTTCCTACCGCTATTGCATAGAGTACCATCTCTTCATTACCTAAAAATAAGCTCACTTCATCGTCATAATAGGCACCGATACCGGAACAGCCCAACCCAAGATAGCCGGAAGCAATATAGAGACGATGGCCGATAATCCCTGCTTTCTGATAGAGTGCCTGATAGTTCTTACCGTTTGAGGTCAGAAAAAATGCCAAAGCCCCCTGTGCTGAGAGATTATACTGTTCCAAAGAGAGATACCCCGCTTCCTTGCTGAAATCTCCATACTTGAGATATTGATTATCTTTGTAAAGTCCCAAAGGCATGTCAAGCACCCTGTTGATAACGACATAGATATTGACCGCTTCATCACAGTCACTAAGGACAGGTTGTGCCAATATGTCCATCAAATAGTTGAACTGCCCTTTTGTGATCGCTTCTCTTTCAAATCCCCTTTGTGACCTACGGGTAAAGATTGTCTCTTTGAGTTTTTCTTTCTCATATGTGAACCGAGGTGCTTTCACTCCACTCCTGCACGATCGCATCTGCATCGTCTCAGCATACGCCTGTTGAATGATCTCATTGGGTTCATAGGTACGGCTCCCATCCACAAAGGGAAGTGAAAACGCCACAGGTGCTACATCCACTCCTTTCATCGGCACGGCTACGCTTGCACCACAGACAAACCACTCTTTGTCTTCAAAGCCGAACATATAATTAAGTCTTTTTCTCTGCATTATATAACGCATCTGCGTTGCATGTGGTATCATCAGCGCTGATGCCTCTATACATCCAAGCAGATGTCCGGCATCGAGAAGACAGTAGCGGAATGCACGGTCTTTATATTTCCATGCCGAACGCCAATAGATGGCAGAGACAAGAAAGAGATATCCTCTCATCGCTGTCTTATATCCCAGATAAGGTTCCAATCCTTCTCTCTCATCTAATCTATAGAGCAATGTAAGAGAGGAGCTGCTAACCTCAAAATGGTAGATACCGTCTTCTTTCCCTTCCACGCCACGGATCTGCATATAGAGTTCATTGGGATAGAGTGCTCCCGCACTGGGATTGATACGCAGGTAATATTCTCCTCCAGGATAAGACTTCCTGGCACTGAGCCCAGCAATATGATAGAGGAACTGATCTTCTTTATTTTCCTTTTTTAAAGAAAAGCGTTTATACTCTGCCGGATAATGCTTATAGACAGAGGGTTGATCCTCCCAGTCAAGACGATTTAGGTTGCTTCGTACAGAGTTGTATGAGTGTTTGGTTTTCGCATGGTACCAAAACATCAGTCAAATACCTCATGATGACCATCTTTCAACACCTCTACCCGCTTACAGGCTTCCCTAAAAAGTGTATAGTGGGCAATACCCTCTACACAAAGCCCTTTATGCCGTTCAAAAGAAGCCATGACTTTACGTGCTCTTTGGGCATAGTTCTCTTTTTGCCGTCTGATGTGTTCAAAGCTGACAGCACCGTTGATAAGTCCCTTGACTAGATTGGCAAGCGGGTCTTTGCGCAAACGTAACGGATGCCATGCCTCCTCCAATACCTCATGTGCCTCAAAATACTCCCCCACATCCATCAGCACCAAATACTCTCGCAAAGCCCCCTCAAGATCTTCATTCATCGTCAACATGACCCAATCCTTTCGGATAAAACCGTTTGATGATATATCCGTCTGCACTGAACTCATCATCACTATCAAATGTATATTCTTCAAAAAAGTCATTCAACACTGCTGAAAGATATTTTAATCGATCCTCTGCAGAAATATCGGGAAACTCCCGCTTCAGAAAAGTATAAAGATCATCTTTCTGCAACTGTGCTTTGGTATTGAGCTTCAAGATATTTCCAACACTGAGATCTACTTCTGCCATGAAAGACTCCTTGTATAAATTTGCTATAATCTACCACGATAACATAAAAAGTGAATGATGATGACACAAAAAGAGAAAGAGGCACTCAAAAGCAAGATAGAAAGTGACATTCATGAGCTCCAAAAACAGATCGATACCCTTCATGAAAAAGCAAAACCCATTGCTCCGGACTGTTCACTCGGACGATTAACCCGTATGGAGGCAATGGCGGAGCAGGAAGTAAGTCAAAAGATACTGGATGAGTCCAAACTACGCCTGACTAGACTGCAAAATGCACTTTCACGCATTGACAAACCAATGTTCGGTATCTGTATTGAGTGTGAAGAGCCTATAGGGATTGAACGGATGAAGATACGTCCAGAGAGCGTGAGATGTGTGGAGTGTGCAGGTAGCAGGTAGCAAACTGAAATTTTATACTACTCTCGAAATTTCTAATTTCTAATTTCTAATTTCTAATTTCTAATTTCTAATTTCTAATTTTATCAAATATACCCTCTCTTTACCATCCCTACAGCCATTGCCAATGACATCCCGTCATTATGATACCCTTCAGTATGACAGTTCTCACAGCTGTTCCCACATGCGAAATCAGGATCATCCACAATCTGCTCCCACTTCTCTATGTGATTCTCTTTGATATATTTGGCAAGGTCTCCCAACGTCTTGTTGTGACAGTGACAGATCATCATATCGGCCGTCGGCATTTCCATAAATCTTTCCTTTTTAGTACAAGCATTTCAAAGAAAAGCATACCACAACTCTTCACTCTTCATTTTTAATTCTTCACTTCGAAAGTCAAAGGCTTTCGATATTTCCTACAACTTTTCCGACAATCGTCACTTCATCCGGTGACAATACTTCCGGAGAGTAGGCTTTGTTATCGGAGATCAGTTCTACCATGCCATCTGCACGCTGACGGATACGTTTGATGAAAAGTCCCGCTGTCGTAGCTGCGATAAAGATACCGTCTTTATTGATATTAGTCTGAGTACGGTCAACAAAAACGATGCTTCCATCCTGCAATGTCGGTTCCATCGATTCACCATCCACATGGATCGCTTCAAGTTCGGTATTGCCCATACCTACCATATTGTGCATGATCTTCTCATCGACAGTAATCGTCTCATAGTTCTCATCGAATACTTCGGCACCACCTCCTGCACTGGCACGAATATCGGCAAAATAGCGTATCTGAAAATACTTTTCAGTCTGCTCTTTGAGCATATCGACTGCCTGATCAAAAAAGAGCCAGTTTGCAGAAATTTTCTTCAATGCACAAAACTCAAGAATCTCTGCATAGGGAATAGAGTTTCGTTTCTTCATCGTTGCGAAGGTTGCCTGTGGGATATTAAGTGCATTGGCAACATCTTTATCAAAGACTTTACCACCTATTTTGGTTTCAGAGATAATGTCTTTCAACTTCTCAATGATTTCTGCCATCGTTTGCATGTTGTACTCCTTTTCTATTATATATGTCATATTATTACAGAAAATACTTAAAAGTATGACAATTTGACATATTTTTAAAGGAAAAGCATTAATTATTTTACACTTTGACATATGAGGAGTTGAAAAACCCTTTAGTCATCTACTATGAAAAGGATATATGATGGATTATAAACTCAATAAAGAACTTCTTAGCTATGCAGTAAAAATGGGATGTAAAACAGCGGCAGATTTTGCGCTGTTTCTGAAGGCAAGGGATTCTATCTTGGCACTCTAGTCAAGTAGCCAGAGAGTAACTTCATCGCCCACCTCTTTAGAGGTATCATCTTCTGAAGTAAAGACCAACCCGATATCACCGAGCATATTGGTCAATATGGCTGAAGTTCCGACCTTTTTACCTTTAAAGTCAACATAGAACTCACCATGTATCAACGATACATTACAGGCTGTGAACTCTGCTTTCTTCGCACGCTTGACAAAAGGCTCTTTTAGTTTTGCCTTCACCTGCTTGATAGGATTCTTCCCTTTTTGAAGTTTCTCTATCAGCGGTATCACGTAAACCAGTGCCATCACGGTCGCAGAGTAGGCAAACCCCGGAAGTCCTACGATAAATTTGTCACCTTTGCGGGCAACCATGATGTGCTGTCCCGGTTTTACACGAACCCCCTTAAAGACAACTTCACATCCCAACTCATAAATGACATCTTTGACAAAATCAAAGTCACCTACACTGACACCACCCGTGGTCACAACAATATCACTCTTTTCCAATGCATCTGAAATTGCAGTTGTAATACTCTCTTTATCATCTTTGATGCATCCAAGCTGCATCGGTACCCCGTCATACTTTTTCACGATCGCTTCAACCACATAGTTGTTCGAAGAACGTATCTGTGCATCATTTGTCTGAACTTCTCCAAGATCAAGCAGCTCCGAACCGGTGGAGAGTATGGAAACCGTAGGCTTTTCATAGACTGATACATGTACAATATTCAAACTTGCCAGCACCCCAATATGCGAGAAATCGATCTTCGTACCCTTTTCAATAAGCTTTTGTCCTTTGGCATAGTTCTCCCCTACTTCTCGTACAGAAAATCCTTGAGGAACTTCTTCTTTAATGATGATCTCTTCACCATCTACCTCTACGTTCTCAATGGGGATAAGGGTATCCGCACCTTCAGGCATGAGTGAACCGGTAAATGTTTTGATACATGTTCCACCGATCACCCTGTCTCTTAACGCAGACCCCGCAGGGTTAATACTGGCGATATTCAGTCGCCCCATTGCCTGATCTTCATGAATGATCGCATAACCATCCATGGCAGAAGTCGGGAACTCCGGCGAGTTATGCTCGGCAACAATATCCTCTGCCAATATATACCCTACTGCATCCATCAGGTAGAGTTTTTTTGTCTTGAATTTCTCGATTTTTAAGCCTTCAAGCAAAGCCATCGATTCGTCAAAATGCATCATGTTACAAAATTCCTTTTTTAAATAGTGGAAGAGCAGGTGATCAGAAGAATCAATAGAAAAAGCACCACCTGCGCTGTATATCAAAGTTATGCAAGCAAACCTGCACCATCCATCGGTGTACTTCTGTCCTCTGCATAGATACGTTGCCCATCTTTAACATCATATTTCCAGATAGGGGCATTGGCTTTGAAATCTTCTACGAATTCATCAATTAGTTCAAGCGCAACACGTCTCTTTGGGGAAAATACTGCAGAGATATAAGAAGAGGTGTGTACAGGCACATCCCCTATGGCATGTGCCATCTTCACCACTGCCCCTCTGGCTTTGGCACGCTCCTGCCAGGCATCGAACCATACCTGGAGTACCGGTTCATATATATCAAAACTGAGTGCATCAATCCCATCTTCGGCACGGATCGTTCCGACAAATGGAATATATGCACCATAATTGGAATCGGCTTCTTCATCTAACCATCTGCCAAAGATCTCTTTGACATCCAATGGACCGTTATATAATTCCATCAATCATCCTATTACAATAAAGCATTGCATCGCAATGCATACAAAAACTATTGTCCTCGTACCTGCGAGATTTCATCACTATTCACTCCTCACTCTTCACTTGAGTGTTGGTACAACACTCACCCTCCGCACACAGGAGGAAGGATAGAGACTTTATCACCATCCTTCAATGGTGTCGTCAGATCATTCACCATGGTATCATTCAGCGCGACCGCACATTTGGAAAGCCATGCTGCCAAATCGGCATCTTCTTTCAGCTTTTTTGCCACATCAGCCAGGGTTGAGGCATCCATCTCTACCGGTGCTTTTCCGATAGGACCTAAAAATTCAACTGTTACCATATAAAGGCTCCTTGCAATATCGAGCGATTATAATTCTTGTTTGGTATAATTACGCTTAAATCATTTGAGAGGGGAGAAGTCATCATCATGTTGTTTGGTTCTATCTCCTATCTCAACCTTCTCCCTTTCCAGCTTTTTTTGAAACGTTATCTCAAAAGCAATGCTGCAAAAATGAGCTTTCGCTACAAGCGTGCCGTTCCCTCACAGATCAACCGCGCTCTTAGGCGAAGAGAGGTCAATGCCGCTTTCATCTCCTCTGTAGAATCACGACGATCTACCTGTACCGATCTTGGTATCATTGCAAAGAAACGTGTCTACAGTGTTCTGCTGCTGGAAGGTGAAGAGCAGAAAGATCCGGCTTCTGCTACATCAAATCGTCTCGCACAGGTATTGGGCCTGGAGGGGAAAGTACTCATTGGGGATGCTGCATTAAAATACTACCTTGATGGAGGTATCGGTATCGATATGGCCGAAGCGTGGCACAAGAAGACCGGACTCCCTTTTGTTTTTGCAAGACTCTGCTACAACCAGCACGGGACATACATCAGACAACTGGCAAAAACATTTGCTTCTCAAAAAGTAAGAATCCCACAGTATGTTTTAAAAAGGGAAGCAAAAAAGAGAGGCATCAACCCCAAAGAGCTGAGCTGGTATCTGGAACATATTCATTATCAAATGGATTGGAAATCAAAGCGAGGGTTAAAGAAATTCCTTGCCATGTAGGGTGGATTTAGCCTACCTTCTAAAAGTCTTAGGTTGAGAAAGGTAGGCAATTGCCTACCCTACTCGATTGTTGCTACCGCTCTTTCAATTCTCTCGATCGTTTCATCAACACCGATGATCGCCATGATCTCATCAAGCCCTGAACCGGTCATACTTCCAAGTAGACTGACACGAAGCGGCTGACCAATCTTCCCGAAACCGATCTCTTTTTCAGCAACAATCGCCTCAAGTACCTCATGGTAGTCGCTTGGCAGGTGCAATGGTTTCTCCCAAGTCTGAAGCATGGCAATAAAGTCTGTCAAGATCTCTTTGGCATTGCCCTTAAAGGCTTTCTTTACTGCTTTTGGATCATACTCGGTCGGCGCATTTAAAATCAGCTTGATCTGCTCTGCCAGTTCCACAAGCGTTTTTCCACGCTCTTTTGTTGCATCAAGCAGCATCTCCAGTTTATCATGCTCTGCAATATCCACACCAAACTCTTTGAGTAGTTCCGCCAGTTTGGCATTTGGTGTATTTTTAATGTAATGCGCATTGAGCCAAAGCAGTTTGTCAAGATTGTAACTTGAAGCAGATTTGTTAATGTCTTTTGGGTCAAAGAGTGCGATCATCTCTTCAAGAGAGAAGATCTCCTGATCTCCATGACTCCAACCAAGACGCACAAGGAAGTTAAGCAGTGCTTCAGGGAGGAAGCCCTGTGTTTTGTACTCCATTACATCCGTCGCACCGTCACGTTTACTTAGTTTCTTGCCCTGTTCATTGTTGATCATTGCAACATGGTAGAACTTCGGCAATTTAAATCCAAGAGCATTGTAGACGACAATCTGCTTAGGTGTATTGTAGAGGTGGTCATCACCACGGATCACATCGGTCAAGCCCATCAGAGCATCATCAACGGCAACCACAAAGTTGTATGTCGGACTTCCGTCCGCTCTGGCGATAATGAAGTCATCCACTTCTGTGGCAGCAATGTTGATCTCACCCTTAACACCATCTACAAAAGAGATCATTCCCTCCTGAGGTGCTTTGATACGGATCACAGGGTCAACCCCTTCAGGAGGTGTCCCGTCAAAGTCACGATAGCGTCCATCATAACGCGGACGCTCTTTTTTTGCCATCTGCTCTTCACGGAGTGCATCAAGCTCCTCTTTGGTCATGTAGCACTTGTAGGCTTTCCCCTCTTCAAGAAGCTGATCAATGTACTTTTTGTACAGATCAAAACGCTTGGACTGATAGACAACATCTCCGTCATAGTTAAGTCCAACCCAGTCAAATGCTTTAATGATCGCTTCAAGTGCCGCTTCGGAGTTACGGGCCTGGTCTGTATCTTCAATACGAAGCAGAAATTTTCCGTCATTGTGTCTGGCTGTCAGCCAGGAAAAGAGTGCGGTTCTAAGCCCGCCAATATGCAAATATCCCGTAGGTGACGGGGCAAAACGTGTTACAGTCATAGTAAAACCTTGTATAAAATTGTGTAATTGTAGCGAAAATGTGGTAAAACGGGGAATATACGGTATGTTAAAGAGAGCGGCAGAGCACCGCTTCTATGATTATTTGGTTTTTTTCTTCGACTTCTTCTTGTCAGATTTTTTCTTTTTCTTCTGAGATTTGGTACTTTTTGTCTCTTTTTTCTTTGTGCTTGTTTTTTTCAGGCTCTCTTTTTGATGCTTGACGGACTTTTCAGCACTCTCTCTTTTCTTTTCTGCTTTTTTAGTTGCTGTCTTTTTATGCTTTTTGGTCACTTTTTTCACATCTTTCTTGACCTTTACATCATGTTTGACATTGGATGCAATCTGCTCTCCTACACCATCAACACGCTGCAGATCATCAAAAGATTTGAACTTTCCTTTTCTACGTTCTTTAATGATAGCCTCGGCCTTCTTTTCACCAATACCGTTGATCTTCATCAAATCCTCTTTGGATGCACTGTTCAACTGACTCAGGCTCATACCGAAACTTGTACTTGCCAATACAGCCAGTGTTAAAAGTATTTTTCTTAACATACTCTTCTCCTTTTAAATAAAATAGATCTACATTATAGTTGAAAAATATAGTATAAAAATCATAATATTTACAGTTGATGCGTAAACTCCGGAACAATCCTTTTTAAGCCCGATACTTTATCTTCACCCTGTAGCAATATACGGATATCTTCTTCAAGTTTTTCAAAATCATACTGTGTTGGACGTGCAATAAATATTGAACTGTATTTCGTTTTCTGTTCACTCTCATCGAGTAGTAGTTCCTCATACAGTTTTTCCCCCGGACGCAACCCCGTGAATATGATCTCTATCTCATTCTCTTTCCCATATAAACGAATCATCTGTTTTGCAAGGTCAACGATCTTGACAGGTTCTCCCATATCCAATATGAAAAGCTCCCCTCCTTCTGCCATCGCAGCAGCCTGTAAGACCAGTTGACATGCTTCCGGGATCAACATAAAATAGCGGGTAATCTCCGGATGTGTAACCGTTACCGGACCACCCTTCTCTATTTGCTGTTTAAACTTGGGGATCACAGAACCGCTTGATCCAAGAACATTCCCAAAACGTACAGCAACGATCTCCGTCTCTTTTGCATCTACATTCCCTGCATAAAGTTCAGATACCCTCTTCGTCGCCCCCATCACATTGGTTGGGCGTACTGCTTTATCGGTAGAGATGAGTACAACCTTTTGTACCTTATGCGCAATGCTCGCATCAATTACATTCTTACTTCCTAAGACATTATTGAATACCGCTTCGGCACTGTTTTCTTCACAAAGAGGCACATGTTTGTAGGCAGCTGCATGAATAACAATATCAGGCTGTATCTCACCAAAAAGTTTTTCAAGACTCTCTCTGTCTGTGACACTTGTCAGTCGAAGAGCAGCCTTATCAATCTCTTCTCCAATTTGATACAGATTGAATTCACTGTTATCCACCAGTGTTAGTGCTTTCGCACCAAAACGTTGACACTGCTTGGCTACCTCCGATCCAATACTCCCTCCTGCTCCAGTGATCAGCACAGATTTCCCTTCTATAAATGAAGCAATAAGCCCCCTGTCCAGATCCTGAGGATGCCTTGCCAAAAGATCTTCAATGGAGAGATCTTCAAGTTTATCATGCTCCCCTCCAAGCAGTTTAACCTGTTTAATCTCATTGACATCCACACGACTCAGTTTCTCTACCAGCTCTTTCAGTGCTTTTTGCTGGAGAGGTTCTGTAATAATTGCTGCTGTAATTTTCTTCTCTCGAATGACTTTTTCAACCTCATCCCTACCATAAACCTTGACATTATTAATATAGGCGTGAAGTGTACTTTCATCATCCAATGAAATCACTGCGACAGGATAATAGTCTATCTCGTCTTTCAATGCACTTTGTATGATTGTACCTGTCTTACTGTTTACCCCAATCACCAAAGTAGGTTTGATATTTTTAGTATGTCGCCCTTCTACCCAAACACGTTTTGCAATACGTAAAATACCTATAAAAATCAAAGAGAGAAAAAAATCTATAATAATAACAGAACGGGGGAAGGGGTTAAATGTATCTCGAAACAGAAGATAAAGGATAATAAAACTTATATATGCTGCCAAATGGGCTTTGATAATATTCTTTGCATCAGAAAACGAGAAAAACCGCCAAATAACGGAATAGGCTCTAAAAAAATATAAAAACACCACTTTAAAGAATGTCAAACTAAAAAAGACCAACCAGAAAGAACTAATAAAACGTTCCTCTATCTGAAAGTTAAAACGCAATTCATATGCAAAGTAAAGTGTAAATAAAGAAAGAAAAATATCTATTATTATGAAAAAGAGAGTTCTCTTTAGTGATGTAGGACGCAACCAGGAAGTCATGAGATAGCCTTTTTAATCATATGGCAAACATGTTCTACTGTTTCATTATGTAAAGAGGAACCACTTGGAAGACATATCCCTCTTTTAAAAAGGTTTTCCGATGTATCATCAACATAACATACTGAATTGTTGAAAAGTGGCTGTAGATGCATGGGTTTCCATAGTGGACGACTTTCAATATTGTCTTTCTCTAAAGCCGCAATGATATGATACGGATCACTATTTTCAAAAACTATCGTAGTGAGCCAGCGGTTACCTCTGCTTCCCGCTATCTCCGGCATAAAAGATATCTCTTTGACATCCTTTAAATTTTGACGATAAAGTTCAAAAATCTCTCGGCGTCTTTGTACTCGCTCATCAAGTACTTCCATCTGCGCCACACCAATCGCGGCAAGGACATTTGACATTCTGTAGTTATAACCGAATTCCCTATGTTCATAGTATAGACAATTCTCTTTTGCCTGTGTAGCTAAAAAGGCTGCTTTTTGTATCCATTCCTGGTTATCTGAGACAAGCATACCTCCTCCGGAAGTGCTGAGGATTTTATTACCATTAAAGCTGTAGACGCCCATATCCCCAAAGGTACCGCTCTGTCGACCATGCAATGTCGCTCCCAATGATTCGGCAGCATCTTCTATGACATATATCCCTTCATTCCGACATATGGTCATAATCTCATCCATTTTTGCCATCTGTCCATACAGATGCGTTACAATAAGTGCTTTGGGTTTTTTCGGTGCGTGTGTAATTGCCTGCTTCAATAATTCAGGAGAAAGGTTCCAACTCTCATCACTGTCAATAAACAGAGGATGTGCATTTTGATACAAGATAGCATTGACTGATCCAATAAAAGTAAAACTGGATGCCAAAACATAATCATCAGCACGAATACCAAGTATACGAAGGGCAAGGTGTAATGCTGCTGTTGCAGTATTTGTTGCCAGGGAATACTTCGCTCCACTATATTCACAAATTGATTTTTCAAATCTGTCAACAAATTGACCTAAGGGTGCAATGTAATTGCTCTCAAAAACTTCGGCAATATACTGTTGTTCTTTACCACTCATATGTGGAGGTGAAAGAAAAATTCTATCCATACTTTTATCCCTTAAGCGTTTGGATGATATATTGAAGGTCTTTTTTTAAAGACCAATTTTTCAGATACTCTTTATTGAGTGCTACTTTATCCGGCCAGATAATATATCGGTTATAGGCTTCCGGATCATTCTGTTTTGCCAATAATGCTTCTTCCTCTTTATATTTAAGAGAAGCAGGTCCTGTAATTCCCGGTTTTATCTCAAGAATCATACGATCCTCTCCTTCAAGCTTATCAGCAAAACCAGGAACATCCGGTCGTGGTCCAACGAAACTCATTGTACCAAAGAGTACATTGAAGAGTTGAGGCAATTCATCAATTTTTGTTTTTCTAAAAAACAAACCACTTCTTGTAATACGACAATCAGTCGATGTGGTTACTGTCGTTTCTATATCTTTACTGTTTTTCATTGTCTTTATTTTAAAAACATGAAAAGGTTTCCCATATTGCCCAATACGCTTTTGCATAAACAAACCATTACTTTTAGTATCAATGGAAGCAATAATCCAGGCAATCAGCATAATCCACCATGTAAGAAAAATACCTAACAGCGACATCACAATATCAAAAATACGTTTTTGTATTTGCTGAGATCGGGTAAGCATCTACTTCTTCAATTTATAAATACGGCTATATGGAGAAGCAACAACCAGTTCAAAAAGATCTTTATCATATTTTCCCAACAAGAACATCTGGACATAGGTTGAATTAAATGTTTGCTGATCCATTACAATAAATTTTCCGTAACTTTTCATAAAAACAACGACATACTCTCCATTTGAATGATACCGTTGAGACTGTAGTCGAATATTTCCATTTTTACTTAACGATGTTGCAATAAAGTATTTAACCGGAACTTGTTCTCGTCCCATAGAGAGCATTCCCTTTCGACTATCAAAGACAATCCCGTTAGAAAGAGTGAGAACACCTTTGCTATTTTTAACGGCACGTGCAGGATAAAAAGTAACCTTTCTTTCCCGTTTACCTGTTGTCAGGTCAAGGTTTCCAAAGACCATAACAGTAGGAAAGATATTGAGCATTCTGTAAGGAAGATAGAGATAGACATCTCTGGTCTTGGGAGGCAGTTTATAGCTGCCACTTGCAAGCTCATCCAAAAGAAGATTTGGATCAAGCTGATCTTTCTTTCCATTTTTAAACAGTGTATTTGTCACAATAGAATAGTTCGAGTCCACATAGGTCTCTACTGCCAAACGACTCAGGCTTGCTGCCAGTTCCGGAGAAGTTGTCTGCATAATTTTAGAGATAATGAAGTTATCATTGTTATGCTTTCCACCATCAATAAGTGTATTGGTGTCGGAATAATACCAAATAGGATACCCATAATCCCACCATGTCAAAGTATAATCCTTGTCATTAGCCATTTTATCCAGTTTCACAAGATCCTCAACCTCTGCTTTATTAAGTACCGTTGGTACCTTATAGCCTATAATATGGGTAATATTCGGATAGATCATAGCTGCTGTAGCAACTGCAACAAATGCATACTTTGCACGTTTGTCTTTCAAGAAATCACCTATTACATAGAAAAGATATACTGCACTCATTGCCGCTACCGGTACAGCGTAAACAGTAAAACGCAACCCTCCCCAAAGTGCAAATACACCAATACCTACCAGAGGAAGAGCCAGAATAAATGCTCTGTGTTTAATAACAAGTACAATATAGCCGATCAGAGAAAGTATAACCCCTATTTGAGATCCGGATATTCTGTTGGCAAAGGTTGAAAAAGGAATATGCCCCGCTTCACGTACTGTCTGGTTTACTGCATAGAAGTGCAGCCCTTCAGATGAAGTTCCCGTGATCACATAACTTGCTATTTTATTCCAGATAAGCCCAAATACATTTCCCATTAACAGGAAAAGAAGAAAAACAACACCAGAAGCAATCAGAAGTGTTTTCTCCTGTATCTTTTCTGCATTGCGATTCAACCACCAGTATGTAGTACCGATAATCAACAATTCAATAATAAAATTCCAGGGGATATCAAATCCAAGTTTTTTTAACGGTAAAAGAGCCAGAAAAACCAAGAGTAACGATGCATAAGTTGTTTTTTCATGACGGTGATACCAAACCATATAGGCTCCATAGATCATTCCCATGGCATAGACTATTGCCTGTCCCTGGTCGTATAAAAAAGGATATACAATAATGGCAATGGCAGCATAAAGTGCTGAACGTAAATTAAAGTCAATCGTACTTTTAATAAGAAAATAAAGTATGAACATGGGTGCCATTGCTGAGAACATATCGGTATCATAATATCCGGTCATAGTACGGTTATAGTAACTCCAGGCAATGGAACCAAGCAGTGCAGCGAAGAATCCCCAAAGTGTCTGCTTATATAATCTGGCAATAAGAATAATAGGTATGACAACAAGAGATGAAATAACCGCCGGCATGTAGAGTATAACGGTCTCCAGGGAGAAAGGCGTCAATTTTGTAAACAGGACTGTAAAAAAGATAACCCCATAATCCCACATGCCATATACACGTGGATTATCCATATGCATGCCAAACAGCTCTTTTTGTGCTCCCGCCGCAAAAAAATACCCATCGTTAGTATTGATCATCAATTCACCATTCCAGAAAAAGTCTGGATTGTCTTTAAATTGATAAACCCATATCATACGTACCGCAAAACTAAAAAGATACGCCAAAAGCATTAAGACTGCCACTTGTCGCGTTGTGACCTGGTATCCGTCTCTATTTGTATGATTCACATTTTACCTTTCATTTTCATACCCAATACTTTTATCAATCCGGCAAGAGAGCCAGCACCATAAGAAAAATGGAGTGTCAAAAAACTGATAAGCAGGTACCAAAAACTGTCTGTTTCATTTTTCAATCTTAAACTTATTATTATAACCAAAGAGAGGTAACTCGCCAATGAGAGCAAACCTACCCAAATAAAAGGGGTGTACCAAAATGCAGCAAACATCGGGAGAATAAGAGAAAGAAGAAATAGAAGTGGAATAAAATGACGCAAACTTAATGAACGAAATGTTCCTGTATAAAATGCCGTTAAGATATTCCAATATCCGTTTGCAAAATTATTTTTTACCAAATCTTTAAAATTCTCTCGAGCATAATACACACATGAAACATCCGGGACAAGATAGATCTTTCCCCCACCATGTACAATACGTTTATTAAGTTCAATATCCTGATTACGCACAAGACGTTCATCATAAAGACCATATCTATCAAATACCTCTTTGGGATAACAACCAAACGGTACAGTATCAACCTCTTTTAGCTCATCTACACCTACTCTAAAGTCTGAATTTCCCACACCAAGAGGATGAGAAAGCACCTTTTTGATCGCATTTGTTTTAGGTGAAGCATTGATCACTTCTGTCTGAACAATACCTCCGATATTGTCTGCATCAAGCTTTTGGTGCCATGCGATCAGTTTGCTAAAATAGTCTTTAGGATAAGAGGCATGGGCATCAAGCCGTACAATATAGTCCCCTTTTGCTTCTCGAATACCGATATTCATCGCGACCGGAACAATTTTTTGGGGATTTTTGAGCCACTGTATATTCGCATACTTTGTCATGTACTCTTTTACTATGTCTACTGTTTTATCCTGACTTCCTCCGTCAACCAAAAGAATTTCCATCTCTTCCATAGAGAAGTCACTCTCTAAAATAGAATCGAGACATGTTGCAATATAGTTTTCTTCATTTAAAACAGGAATAATCACCGATATCATCCCAAAACCTTCCTATACAGCGAAAAGAGCTTCTTTTTTTCAAATTGCCAGTTAAACTTTTTCTCCGCAGCTTCAATACCTCTTATGCCCATCTGCTCTATTTTTTGGGAATTTATAAGTATATCATAGATAGTTTCTGCAATCTCTTCCGGGTTTTCGGGATTGACACAGCTTCCGCACCCATACTTTTCCACAACATTACGATAAAGGGGAAAATTAGACGTTACCACAGGTAACCCTATTGCCATATATTCAAATACTTTCGTTGAGTAAGAGCGCATATAGTTTTCTATAGGTTTCAAAATAGACAATCCTACCGATGCTTCTTTTGACAGATTCATCCCTTCGTATAAAGGCAAATGTCCATGAAAACATATATTCTCTTCAATTCCTTGAAGATCCAATTTCTCTAAAATATCATCATATACATTTCCAACATAATGCATATAGATATCCGGTAGACGTACTTTCAATAGTTTCAGTGCTTCAATGGTTACATCTAAACCTCTTTCATTAGAAATACCCCCGATGTAAAAAAGCGTATGTGAATTCCGTGGATAAATTCTAAATGGCTGTAGCGCCTCAATATCCGGGAGGTTCAAAACAACTTCCTGCTTTGTACTGATCCCCTTATAATATTCCTTATAAGAATCCTCCGCCAATACAATACCACTTAATTTTTTAAGTGCATAACGTTCATACGTTGTATATATCTTTGAGAGTGGTGTTTTTGCCCAAGCGGGTAAGTAGGGTTTATCTTTAATCTGCAAAGCAATATTTTCATGAATATCGAAGATAACTTCTTTTCCCAACCTTCTTAATTTCAGTCCAATGGGGATCAACTCCGGATCATGCAAATGATAGATATCTCCATTCAAAGCAAGTGCTTTTTTCAAAACCTGTTGTGTTGTATGCAGTACACGAGAAAGCCTTCCTGAAGGCTTCCCTACATCCCATATATCAATACCATCAGTTTGCGTATCCCCCAACCCGTCAGCAACGACCAATGCAACGCGATACCCCTCTTGATGCAACGCGATACACTCTTTAAAAAAAATACGTGTATCATAGCGGGGATGTACGGAGGTGAGGTGGATTGCTGTTCTATCTGTAACTTTCAAGACTCTCTCCTTCCCGATATTGCATTGCAATATTTCTTTTCAAAAGATCTTCCATATACTCAATACCCGGGAGATCTAATAAAATGGTTACACACTCAAAAGAGATTCCTTCATAAATTGCCGTAGAGAAAACACCAATTTGATATCGGCTCTGCGCCATTAATCTATATAGGTCACACTCTTTTATTAGTTCTATATTCTCATAGGCAAGCAGTGCTTTTAAAGAGGGATAACTCTGCCAACTCTCATACTCTCCAGGGTGAAGCTTGTATTTAATCCGATACCCTTGGAATGTATCAATATTTTTCAAAATTATATGCGCTATTTTCTCTCCTATGGCACCTTGTGAAAGAACCAAGACCTGATCATCTTCTTTTTTTATCTTAGATAATTTCTTTTTTTCTTTTTCCATGTATGCAAAACCGTGATCCAACACATACTCTTTAGAAAGAGGGAGATCAATAAGGTTACGCCAAAAATCACTCCAGACATAAAAACGATCAGGGAAATACGATAAAGAACTCTTCCCTATTGGGAAGCTATATCCCAAATGATAACGACTATAGGTTCCATGCTGCATCTCTATCGTTAAAATACCTGCTTCTTTTGCAGCAGAAATCAGAGCAGACTTACCATAGCTGACAGTCAGATAGAGTGTTTTTGGATTTATTTTTTGAAACAGTTTCTTATAATATTTATACTCCAGTTTAAAACGTTTGGCCTCCATAGAGAGTATATGCTGGAAATCTATTTCTATACAATATTTATCTTTCATTGCTTCCGTAATCTGAGAAATAGTTTCATGAGGAACATTGGAAAGCGGCACAAAACGTGCAAACTGCCGTATTAAAATTAAAAGATCATCGTAATATGTTTGTACACTACTCTCTCTTTGATGTTTTCCCTTATAGGGTGTCTCAATCTCTATCACAGACTTCTGTTCATTTAGTAACTGTTGTACAATATCATCTGTATAGATATCTATTTCTCTACCATCAACACGTTTTGTACGGGGATGAGGAAAAACAATACAATCAACAGATGACGTACCAAAGGGATGGTTCATCAAAGTATTTTTCAAATACCCAGTCAATACTTTCCATTTCTGCATACGACTCATCACAGCCTGAGGCTTACTTAAAATCTCCAGCTTTTCAGCTATATGGTAATAGATCTGCATACGGGCAGATTGCCAAACCTTAACACCGTCTATTTCAAGATTAAACAAGTCATACTGCTCCTCCAACCACCAAATACACTCACATAGTGATTTAATAGTATCTGGCCTCTTTATAGACTGTTTTTTTGTCATACTCAATGAAACCTACCTTCCTGTTTAAGCCTCAAATAATGCTCTTTGTCCCTACTACCAAATACTTTTGCCGGATGTCCTCCCGCAATAGCATATTTTGGAATATCTGAAACTACCACACTTCCAGCCTGAATAATTGCACCTTCTCCAATGGTTACTCCGCCAAGGATAATCACACTATCACCGATCCATACATTATCTTCAATACAAATATCCTTGACAATATAGGTATTATCATAGGGAATAGCATTCCCATGATCATAATTGTGTACTTGTGAGATCATTGAACAGTTTTCTCCAGAGTGAAAATTATCTCCTATCTCTACTCTGCCTCTGCCTTTAATACGCATACCATTAAAATTAACATTATTCCCCAATATTGTATTTTTAGATACAGTACTCTTTGCATGTACCTTGAGATTTCGTCCATAGCTTTGACATCGTTGCCTAACACGCTGTGTAAAATAGAATGTTCTAACTTTTCTCAATATCAAAAGTATTTTTTTCAATATATTTTTAATCATGGATATTCTCCCTCTCCTTTACAAAAAATACAATACAGGCAATTGCTCTTTTATCATTATACCTTCCAAAATAACCAAGGTAAAGGATATACCTGATAACTGTATCTCCATACAATTAGAAACATCAAGGCATAAGATATCACCATTGCATATCCTGCACCAATTGCTCCAAAAATGGAGATTAATGTAAAACTGGTCAATACATGTAAAATAGCGATACTTGAAGTTATTTTTGCCAGAGCAGCAGTCTTTTCATAATAGAAAATATAACTGACAACCATAAAATACATTCCATTAAATGCATAGGCCAACAATACCAATAGTGTATACTGTAAAGAGGAAGAAAAGTCTTTTGCTATCAAATGTTCAAATACAAATATACTCCCGATATAAAGTACACACACCAATATCACAATTCCAAAAAAATACATATAACTCAGCTTTACAATCGATATCTTGTCCTCTCTGTTAAGCCCCTCTTTCAATCGTTTATAGATATATGGATTCCATACTTTATGTACTGCGGAAGTAACAATAGCCATCACACTTCCTATTTGAAACCCTACCTGATAGAGCCCTGTGGCATAACTCCCAACCAAAGAAATCAATAAAAGTTTATCCCCACTTGTTGAAACCCAACCACTTAACTGATGCGGGATCAGTGGCAACCCAAATGAAAGATAGGTTTTTAAATGTTTTTTCACAAGCTGCCAATGTATATATCTCCGCCACCACAGTATCATTAAACTTAAAAAGCCAAACAATACAATTGCAATAATATTGGCAAAAACATACCCCTCCCATCCATACTCCAGTATAGTAACTGCCACCATAATCAATCCATAGTTCAATAGCATTTGAAAAAACTGATAGATACCATAGGCTTTGGGTTTGCTTTCATAAATCCATAAATTGAGATTAATCAATGTAAGGTATTGAAAAAAAATCATGACAACACCAGCAATCAACAGTTCCCGCGGTAACTTCAGCTGTATAGCAATAAAGTCTCCCAACAACCAAACAAATATAAAAATAATAACCGCACTTAATAATGAAAGTACTATACCGTTACTGATGAAAACTGCCAATGCCTTGCGTTCCAGCTTAAAAAATTTGACAGATATCAATCCATGTACACTTAGACCGACAAAAATAAAAATAAAAGAAACAAAAACATTATAGGAAGCGATATGTCCATAATCTTCGGGGGACAGATAGTGTGTCAAAAAAGGAAGAATCAAAAAGGGAACTCCCTTATTGATCATTTCAAAAAAAATATAAACTACGGTATGCTTCATGAACCAAACATACTCCACTGCAATACACTATCTTCTTCTATCTTATTAAGCGCTCTTTTCCCAACAATCTCATCAATAAATTTAGGGCTGATCCCATGTGCCGGTCTTTTAAATGTCAAGTCACTCTCTTCTATTATCTTTCCGTGCGGGATCATTTTACTTGCAACCAAACTTCTTCTGGCATTCTCTCTTGCCAATACTTCATCTTCAAGCGCTTCCACTTTAAAACTACCAAGTATCTCAAACGTTCTCTCCAGATTTTTCCGAAGTAGTTTCAAGTCCTCTTTATCCATTGCATGATAGTGATCATTCCCAGGCAATGCCTTATCATGTGTAAAATGTTTTTCAATAATCACACTTCCAAGCAAGGTCGCTGTCTCACATACCTTCATGTCTTTGGGCAGAGTATGATCGCTATAGCCTATTATTTTATCCGGGAAGGCTTTTTTTAATCCCAAAATCATTCCCAGGTTGGCATTTTCATCTGGGGTAGGATAGTTAAGTACACAATGAAGAAGTGCCAAAGGGTTACCATGCGCTTCTATCCAGCTAACAGCTTCCTGTATCTCATATAAATGACTTGCCCCGGTTGAGAGAATAATCGGTTTATTGAACTGACACATGTACTCTACAAACGGCTTATTTGTCAAATCTGAAGAGGATATTTTAAACACATCCATGATCTCATTGAGAAATGTAGCACTCTCCTTGTCAAACGGTGTGCTCATAAACTCAATACCTACCTCATCACAATACTCTTTAAGCATATACATTTCATCTTTCCAAAAATGATCATGCTTTTTAAAGAGTTCAAACTGACTCTGTGTTGGTTCCTTGGTCATATCCCAATAGGCAGGAGAATCTTTACTCGCCAATGTTTCAGCCCGATATGTTTGAAATTTGATTGCATCTGCACCACCTTCTTTGGCTTCATCTACCAACTGCTTTGCAATTTCTATACTCCCCTCATGGTTTACTCCTGCCTCAGCAATTATATAAGGCCTTTGCAATGAGACCTTGCAAGGATTATAGTCATTAAAAATATCTACTATCTTCATTTTGTACGTTACCTTTCATCTATTGGCTTATTGCTGCTCTAATAAGTTGCATAACCCGTTTTCTACCATGTTTAAGATCAGTTCTCTGCATCAACTTACTCATATATTCTCTAGTCTCCTGATGTATGCAAAGTTTTTCAAATGCATGGAGAATCTCTTTATGCTCAAGCTGATACCCTAAACCCATATTTAAAAAACCATATTCACTTGATGCAAAGAAATGACTTAGTTCTCTTTCATTCTGTGCCATCACAATTGCCGGTGTCCCTATCGAAGCAATCTCATAAATTGTTCGTCCAGCCGAAGTAAAGACCACATCAGCCTCAGACATAAAATCAGAAATATTTGAAATATTCTGGTGTATTTTCACATCAGGATACATTACAAGCGAGTCATACTTACCATAACCAAATCCGGCAACAACATTAATAGTAATACTTTTTTCTCTACAGTAAGTATAGATCGACTCTAAAACCTTTTTTGTATAGTTGTTTGGATCAACTCCACCAAAACTCACTAACACATTTTTTACGTTATCAAAATTCACTTTGGGTTCAGAGTAGATAAACTCGTCTCTCAATAGAAAATACTGGTGTCCATAGTAGTGGTGAGGGATAATCTCTTTTTCCGGATATATCGCATTAATGACAAGATCTGCATACTTAGATCCCTCACCTAGGTCTTCAAAATTAATCACGGTGATCTCTCGGGATACCAATGCTTTTATATATGCTTCTGAAGTATCTAAAATATCATTGATCACTACATCCGGTGAAAAGGAAAGAATATCATCAATAATATTCTCTGCTTGTTGCTGATGGACAGGATAGTTCTTTGAAGCGATCTTTTCATATGCCAATTGACTCTGCTTATCCACCAGAAAGCTGACTTGGTGATCTAAAATATCATTTGCCAATAACAATGTATTGAATACATGCCCCAACCCTACTACACTATTTCCTGTTACTACAAAAAGAATATGTTTTCTTTTCAAATAGTACTCACATAAATTCCAATCCTCATAAGTATCGATGTCGATCTCTTCTCCTCCATGAAGAAGGAAAAGGTCGACATAAGATCCAATACGACTATGTGGATGCATATTCTGCTGTGTAGTAATTAAGAAACCCCCGGTTTCAGTAAAAGTCGGGGTAAGATATTGTCTGTTGAGACGCTCTTTATAATTCGGTATAAAACGACCGTTCTCTTTACGCCAAGAGAGATGTGTAGCATCTTTTACTGAAATAATTGTATCAATACGATCATTCTCTAACATTCGGGAAATAGCACTGTCAAGAGAAATCGTTTTTAAAAGTGGTGAAGTAGGTTGGAGTGTTACAATCAAATCATATACTTTTCCCTCTATGCTCTGGGCATACATATAAGTATCATAGATGACCGGATCCAATGTTGTTCTGTCATCTGCAATAGCAGGATCTCTTCGGTGTATTTTAGCCCCAAACCTTTGGGAGAGAGCCAAGATCTCATCATCTTCACTACTCACATAGACATCAGTTACATAAGATGAGTTTAAAGCATTGGTAATCGTATAATAGATTAGAGGTCTCCCCCCTAACAATCTAAGGTTCTTTCGAGGTATCCCTTTACTCCCTCCTCTAGCAGGGATCACCACCAGTACCCGCTTCACAGTCTCCTCCTCCACCATATAAATAATCCTAACCCAACCAACAAACCACCAAGCACCTGTACCCAGGCACTCAACAAAATACTTTTATTGACAAGCTTTTTATGCATCGTATTATCGATATTCATACCGGCATATTTTGCTGTATGTACCAACAGGGAAACTGCCAGATCTTCACTCGGTATCTCCTGGTGACATGCCAAGCAGGTACCCCGGCGATCCAGTTTGCTTCGCGTTTGGTTGCCCAATGCCTGTGAAAGTTTCCAGTGGTTCCCGACTGTCTGAAGTTGTGTACCATTGGCATCAAGCATACTGGAATAATCATGATTTAGATTTGGAATAGCGGGGATCTGTTCATCAACTTTTTGAGGCAGCACTTTTCTGGATGCGGTCATAAGATCAACAATAGTCGTTTTGGTCTGGTCGGAGAAGTATTTCCCTTCTCCGATCCCATAGCCCATTGCTTTGGGATCATTGTGGCAACTTTCACACGTACGGGAACGTTTACTGACCGTATGAGGATGTACCGGGCTCATGGTGATGGAGTTGACACCCTCTTTGGGAGTCTTGACACCCTTCCCCTGCTCTACCCCTTTGAGTTTCCAGATATGGTTCTGCAGTAACGCTTTCCCATCCTTCCCGATAACAGTCAAGGTGACCTGGCATCCCGGGATCGTCGGGGAGATACGCCCTTCTCCATTCTGACTGAGTGCCGGGTTCTCCCATCTGAGATAAGAACGTGTTTCAGTCACCTTCCCGTCAACCATGAACTTTTTCAGACTATCAACATCCCCGGTCTTCCCGTTGACATGATATTTCGATGCCGCCAGGAAATCGGGGTTTTGTTTCCCCTCACTGTAGTCGATCTTCACATGGCACCCGTAACATTGGGGTGCCCAAGTCGCATGACAGGTGTAGCATTCCATCCTGTCCGTATGTGCATCGATCTGATCCATGGCGATAAGCCCTTCTTCGGAGATCATCTTCTCCTCTTTGAGCAGTTTGAGTGGTTTAAGCTCTATTGTTTTACCCGAAGCCAAATGCATCATAACCCTGTTGCCCTTTTTAACAGCCTTTGTCAATGGATTGCCTCTGGCAGAGAGCAGGAAACCGTCACCTTTATCTTTGGGTATGTCTCCCTGTTTCAAATACGCAGCCAGTGTTGTGGTCGTTCCTCTGGCTTCTCCTTGCTTTGGTTTGGTATCGAACTCATCAGAGTACCCCAACGGCAACTCCCACGGATACTTTTTGGTCGTTCCATGACAGTCCTGACACTCTATTTCCACCGCACCGAGGTTGGCACCTCTAAAGAAACCATCCCCATGCATATCATTGGAAGTATGACAATCCTGGCAAAGCATCCCTTTAGAGTAGTGAATATCTTCTGTCAGGTGCAGGTAACGTTTGGTATGCAGTTTGGGCTGTC
>Ga0256828_1000490_pt1 | contig 26240 bp, 34 predicted proteins | sample CV88metaG_FD_185993 | JGI IMG/M metagenome (GOLD analysis project Ga0256828, IMG submission 185993) | Hydrothermal vent microbial communities from East Pacific Rise, Pacific Ocean - CV88 | ecosystem: Environmental > Aquatic > Marine > Hydrothermal vents | place: Pacific Ocean: East Pacific Rise...
CTCAAAAGGTAGATACCTTACATTTTTAAGAAGTTTGCACCCCTCTTCATAACCTGTATTTGTCATAACAGTTAAATTTATAGAATCATCTTCAAAATTCTCAAAAAGTGGTTTTAAAGCTCTTGTTTCACCCATAGAGCAACTATGGAACCATATTTTATCTTTTTTAAATTTTGGATTATTTTTTAGAAAAAATTTAGCAGGTATTGCATCTTTGTATTTTTTATCTCTTGATTTGTATAAAAGATAAGGTATAGCAACTATATAGATTAATAGTGCAATTATGTAGTATATATATCTGAACATATCTATTGAAGTAAAAATATATGAGGAGATTCCTCATATATTTTAAGCTTCAGATTCTTCTTTATAGATAATTCTTCCACAATGAGGACAAGTCATAATCTCATCTGAAAGTAAAAATTCAGAATAAAATCTATCGCTTAGTTTCATATGACAACCATAACATGCTTGGTTTTTAACCTCAACAACTGTAGTTTCATTTGCCCATCTTTTGATCTTCTCGTAAAATGTTAAAACTTTTGCATCAACTGTAGATACTAGAACAGATTTCTCTTCAAAAAGATCATTTCTCTCTTTTTCTAGCTCTGCTATCTTCTTATCTACAACCTCTTTTATCTCTTTTACAGATGATTCTTCCTCTTCTAACTCTTTATTTAACTCTTCTAACTCTTCTGTTTTAGTTTTAATTAAATTGTCTAATCTCTCTATCTCTTCGTTTGCAAAGTTGATTTGCTCTTTTGCTATCTCTTCCTCTACTTGAAGTGCTTTTACCTCTTTCTCATTTTTAGCTTTTTTATGCTTTTGAGCTATAGCTTCTATTTTGTCTGATAGTTCTTTAAGATTTAGATCATTTTTGATTTTTTTCTCTTTAGTTTCCTCTATAAGAGCGATTAGTTCCTCTTTTCTTTTATTTAATTTATCAACTATTTGTGTAAAAACCTTTAATTTGTTTTGTTCATTTTGTATCTTTGGTTCAAAACCTACTATACTTTTATCAAATTTTGATAATTTTACTAATTGTTCTAAATGTTTATTCAATCTTTATTCCTTAATTTAAACTATTTGTTATTATACCTTTTTTATGATTATTTTTCAAATAGTAAAAAAGAATCGTTTTAAAGAGTTTATATTTAATCTAATATTAAGAAATGATGTGTCATAATTTCACCATGTTCAGGAGGAAGTTTATGAAAAATACCGACGAACATATTGAGGTTGAAACAAACAGTTCAATCCCAAGTGATATTTTAAAAATACAAAAAAAATTGTGTCAATTTGAAGTTGGGTCAAGAAACTTTATAAAATATAAAAAGATTTTGAGTAAACATATCAAAAACCACAATATGAAAAAAAGAGTTATAAGTCATATAAAGACTATTGAAAATATAGAGAATCTTAAAGATTTAGATTTATCTAATTTTAAGAAAAGTTAAGTTATACTTTCATCAATACATATAGGTATCGATTGATACCGAAGGGTGTAAGTCCCTATGCTCAAAAGTCGAAAGATAGATGAGAATGTTTTTAGGCTGTAGTTATTACTACAATGTGTCATAAATTTAAAAGGATAAATTATGAGAATTAATACAAACGTATCTTCATTACAAGCTCAAGAAGCAGCAACACAAAACGACAAAAATATATCAAGTTCATTAGAAAAACTTTCTACTGGTCTTAAAATAAACAAAGCATCAGATGATGCAGCTGGTTTATCAATTGCTGATAAATTAAGAACACAAGCAAGTGGTCTTACTCAAGGTGTATCAAATGGTAACTCTGCAACTGCAATGTTACAAATAGCTGATAAATCTATGGCTGAGCAATCAAATCTTGTTGATACAATTAAAACAAAACTAATCCAAGCAGCAACTGCTACTACATCAAGTGCTGGTATGGAAGCTATATCTAAAGATATTGATAAATTATTAACACAAATTGATAATATTGCTAAAGATACTAACTACAATGGTATGCAACTTATCTCTAATACAACAGCAGATGGTACAGCTGGTACAAAAGTATTCCAAATGGGAGATACTACTACTAAAACAATTACATTAGATGATTCAATTACAGCTAACGTAAAAGCTATGGATATCTCTGCTGCACACTCTATTGGTACACATGACCAAGCTAGAGATATGTTATCTAAAGTTGATTTAGCTTTAACAACACTAAATAAAATGAGATCAAGTGTAGGTTCTACACAAAATCAAGTTGAATCAAGTGTTAGATCTCTTCAAACAGCAGTTACAAATCTTAAAGCAGCAGAGTCTGTGATAAGAGATGTTGATTATGCTTCTGAGACAGCTAACTTCAATAAACAAAATATTATATCTCAAGCTGGTACTTATGCAATTAGCCAAGCTAACCAAGTACAACAAGGTGTAACAAAACTTCTTCAATAGATTAAGTTTATATATAATATAAATTATAAAAAAGGAAAGTGTAATGCTTTCCTTTTTTTATGCTATAATCTTTGGTATATAGTAAGTTTTAAAGGGATAAAATGGATGAGTTAAGTAATACATTATTAAAAATATATCTAGAGAATTTGAATTTTTTAGAGAAAAATTTTCCAGATATATTTAAAAAAATAGCTATTTTAAGTGAGGCTATAGATACTGGACGATATAAAGAGAGATACTCTTTAGAATATAAAGATGATAGTTATTTTGATATAAAAGATATAGAGAATGATCATCTTATCTATGGTAAAAATAGTTTTAACTACTCAGAGGATATTACTAAATTTGTAGAGATGGATAGTGATAATACTATCAGTATATTGCCAAAAAAAAATAATAGATTGGCCTTACCATATGGTAATAATGATATAAAAAACATGGTAAATTATTTAAATAATAGGATAGATTTTAACAATATAAAATTTATAACGATCAATAAATATATATTTTGTGGTGTTGGTTTAGGGTTACATATAAATTATATTTTTGATAAGATAAAGCCACTAAATATATATATTATAGAACCCGACTTAGAACTTTTTCGATTATCCTTATTTGTTACAAACTACTCAAATTTTCAATATGGTGATCATAAATTATTTTTAAGTATTGGAGATGAGGAGAAAGAAAGAAGAGATATATTAACCTCTTTTTATGAGTATCATCCATATATGAACTATTATATTAAATATAATATTTTTAGTAATAGTTATAGATATTTATTAGATGAAATAGTAAACTTTTTATCTCATATACCATTAAAACAGATTGTGATTGATTATGATTTCATAACTATTGATAGAACACTAGAGTTGTATAATAAGGATTATAAATTTCTATCTAGTAAATTTTTAGATAATAGATTTTTCTCAAATGGCGATAATCGATGTTTAGTACTAGCAGGTGGACCATCTTTAGATAAAAATATAGATTGGATAAAAGATATAAAAGATAAATTATATATTATCTCAGTGGATCTAATTGTACCTAAACTATTAGAGTATGGAATAATACCAGACCTTATAGTCGCACTCGATCCAAATCAATCTATATATGAGATATTTAAGGGTATTGATAAAAATATATTAAAAGATTTAAGAATCGTGGTATCTTCACATGTTGAGAATCGTACGATAAAGTTATTCTCTAAAGAGAATGTTTTTGTATCTCAAGCTTTAGTTGTATTTGAGGAGATAGGTGATATTGTAGTTGGTGATAATGTAGGAACTTTTGGTTTAAGTATAGCTATTTTACTTAAATTCAAAACAATATATACTCTTGGAAATGATGCTTCATATGATGAAGATAGTGGAAAATTTTATAGTTCAGGCTCATTACTAGAGAATATCTCCATAGAAAAGAATATGAATCATTCTTTAGATGGGGATATAACAACTAAGGATATTATTAGAGTAAAAGGAAATTTTAAAGAAAGTGTACCTACTACTAGAAAGTTTTTAAATTTTAGAGATGTTACAGAGGAAGCAGTAACCCAATATATTGAACGATGGGGATACAATACAAACTTATACAACCTATCTGATGGTGCTTATATAAGAGGGTTAGAACCATTAAGATTAGAAGATATAGACCTATATGTTTTAGATAAAAAAGATAGTTCAAGATTGTATGTTGAATTGGATCAATTTGTAGAGATTGGTTTTAGAAATAATATTGAGCATGATATGAAACTTATAAAAGCTATTTTAAAAGATCTAAAAAAATTTAAAAAACAAAAAACATATGAGATAAATAGTTTTTTAACACTAAAAGTTGAGATAACAAATAATATTTTAAAAAATATGGAAACAATAGATATATTTATATATAAAATATTTACACGACTATTAGCTGGTGTTGATAATTATGTAAATTTTTATTTAAGCTTAGATAGTGAAAAAAAAGATAAAGATATAGAGAGATTAAAAGAGTTATGGATGGCAGTTTTTGATAATATTTTCAACGATCTTTATCGTTTATTATATAGAAAATTAAATAGTAAAAAATAAAAAGGGTGAAAAGATGGATGAGCTACAAAATGAGTTACTAAATATATATCTACAAAATTTGAATTTTTTAGAGGAAAATTTTCCAGAAATATTTAAAAAAATAGTAACATTAGAGGAGGCTATAAATAATAGTAAATATAAACAAAGATGGTCTTTAGAATATAAAAATGATAAATATTTTGATCTTAAATATATAGAAAATGATAGCTACTTTTACAATCAAGATAGTTTTGAATATTCTCAAGAGATAGCATCTAATGCTACAATGGATATTCAAGATAGTTTCTCAATGTTGTATAGAAAAGATAATAAATTATCATACGATAATCACCATAAAAAAGTGCAAAATATAATAAAACATATAAATAATACAGTCGATTTTGAAAATATAAAATTTAGAACTATAAATAAATATGTATTTTTTGGTTCAGGTTTAGGGTTGCATGTAGATTATATATTTGATAAGATAAAGCCTCTAAACACATATATAGTAGAACCAGATATTGAGGTGTTTAGATTATCTATGTTTATTACTAATTATTCAAATTTTCATTTTGATGATCATAAACTTTTTTTAAGTGTAGGAGATGATGAGAAAGATAGAAGAGATAGTTTTGGTAAATTTTATAACTATCACCCTTATATGAACTACTACATTAAATATAATCTATTGACAAAAAATTATCAATATCTTTTTGATGAAGTTTTAAATTTTCTCTCACTACAACCTTTAAGACATATGTTAATAGATTTTGATTTTACAACAATAGAGCGTACAATTGATCTATATAAGAAAAAATATAAATTTATCACAGCACAAAATAGTGAAAAAGATTTTCTAAAAGATGAAGAAAATCCATGTTTAGTACTAGCAGGTGGACCATCATTGGAGAAAAACTTAGATTGGGTAAAAAGTGTTCAAGATAAGGTATATATAATAGCTGTAAATCTTATAACACCCAAACTTTTAAATATGGGTATAAAACCAGATTTAGTAGTAGCTATAGATCCAAATCAATATGTATATGAGATAATGGAAAAACTTGATAAAGATATACTAAAAGAGCTAGTTGTATTAGGATCTTCACATCTTGAAAGTAGAGCTATTGAACTATTTTCTAAAGAGAATATATTTATAGCACAAGCCTTAGTTCTGTTTACAAAATTGGGTGATATTGTAGCTGGCGATAATGTAGGATCTATAGCATTGAGTATCGCTATATTATTAAAATTTAAAACAATATACACTCTAGGAAATGATGCTGCATATGATGAGGAGAGTGGAAAGTTTTATAGTAGTGGTGCTATGTTTGCAAATATTACAACTCTAGAGAATATGCAAAAAAGCTCTTCAAAGGATAGTGTTACATTTAAAGATATAATTAAAGTAAAAGGTAATCTAAGAGATAAGGTATCTACTACTAGAAAATTTTTAAATTTTCGAGATTCTGCAGAAGAGGTTACAAAAACATATATAGATAGATGGGAATATGATACAAAACTGTATAATCTATCAGATGGTGCATACACAAGAGGGTTGACACCTTTAAAAATAGATGATATAAATTTAGATGGTATTGGATCTAAAGATAGCAAAAAGCTATATGATGCTTTAGATCAATTTAGTGTAGATGATTTTGAAAATAGATTTAAACATGATATCCAATTGATAAAATTTGTACTACTAAAGATTGAAAACTCAAAAACTAAAGATGCTAAAGATATAAATGAGTTTTTAAAGATAAAATTAGATCTTATCACTACTACTTTAAAGATTATGGAGTCAGCAGATATTTTTGTATATAAATTTTTTACTAGAATATTAATGATAATTGATAATTATGTAAATTTTTACCTAAGCTTGGATGATGAAAAAGAGATTCAAGATATAGAGACTATGAAAAAATTATGGTTAGATACTCTTGAAGATATATTAAAAGAACTTTATAATATCTTAGAAAAGGATATTTAATATGGATGAATTATCAAATATATTGCTTGAGATATATCTAAAAAATCTAAATTTTTTAGAGAATAATTTCCCTGAGCTATTTAAAAAAATAGCTACACTAGAGAGTATGATAGATAGTGGACAATATGAAGAGAGATGGTCTTTAGAGTATGTAGATGATAGATATTTTGATATTAAAAATATTAAAAGTGGTAATTACTATTATCAATTGGATAGTTTTGAATATTCCAAAGATATAGCAAATAGTGTTGATTTTTCTGAAAATGAGACATTTTCAACTCTTCATAAATATAACAATATATTAAAAACTACAAATAGCGATAGGTGTTTGGATAATATTATTGAATTTATCAACTCTCAAGTAGATTTTAATAATATAAAATTTACAAATATAGGAAAATATATATTTTATGGTACCGCTTTAGGTATCCATATAGATTATATATTTGATAATATAAATCCAACAAATATATTGATAATAGAGCCAGATATAGAGATATTTAGACTCTCTATGTTTGTAACAAACTATTCAAAAATAGAAAACAACAATCATAAGCTTTTCTTAAGTGTAGGTGATGATGAGTTAGATAGACGAAAAAAACTACAAAGTTTTTATCTATATCAACCATATTTTAATTTTAATATCAAATATAAAATATTGGATAATAGCTATAGATATCTTATAGATGAGACATTAACATTTCTCTCATCTAAGATGGGTGTTATAGCAAAAAAAGAGTTTAATTTACGATCAATTAAAAGAACAATAGATATAGCTAATAATAGATATCGATTTATCACTAAGCAGTCGTTAAATAAAGATTTGATGATTAATTCTACTCTGCCAGTGATTGTAATAAGTGGTGGTCCATCTGTTGATAAAAATTTAGAATATATTAAAAATATCCAATCTAAAGTTTATATTATAGCGGTTAATATTATAGTTAAAAGATTAGTAGATTTTGGAATAAAGCCAGACCTAATAGTAGTAGTTGACCCAAGAGAGGAGTCTTATGATACATTAAAAGATATAGATTCTAATATCCTAAAAGATACACTACTTATAGCTACATCGCATATATATGAAAAAACATTTACACTTTTTGAAAAAAAGAATTGTTTTATACTTCAAACATCAGAGATATATAAAGATATAGGCTATCTAATATTTGGTGATAATGTAGGTGCAATTGGATTAAGTTTAGCAATTATGCTAAAATTTCAAACCATTTATACCTTAGGAAATGATGCTGCATACGATGAAAAAACAGGTAAGTTTTATGCAAACGATACAGTTATGGCTAATAAAACAACACTAAAGAATCTACAAGCATCAAATAATAAAAGTTGTGTAACAAAATCTGATATTATAAGTGCTAAAGGAAATTTTAGAGATTCGGTGCATACCACAAGAGATTTTTTAAGGTTTAGAAATGAGAATGAGTATGTTGTAGATTTATTGATAAATATCAACAACTACAAATCAAAATTATATAATTTATCAGATGGTGTATACACTAAAGGGTTGGAACCTAAAAAGATAGAGGATATTAAATTTGAAGAAGATATACAAAAAGATATAAATCTTTTAAAAGAGTCTCTATATAATCTCTCTACATTAGATATTGATAATGATTTTACAAAAGAGACTAAAAGTTTACAATCTATATTAAATATGATAGAGAGTTATAAATCTAAAGAGATTAGCAATATTGAGCAGTTTTTAAATATGAGATTAGAGATAATAGATTTTACAACTAATAATATATTGGAATTAAATCAGTTTATTTTAGATATGTTTGATAGATTTTTAATGGTTGATGATAACTATATCAATTTTTATATAAGTTTAGATACACAAAAAGATATACCTACAGTAAAAAAATTGTGGATTGTAGCATTGGAGGATCTTTTATATACTATTTTGAAGATAATAAACAAAGATACTTAAGATAGATATTTATAGAAGTAGATTGTACTTTGATTACTATAATCAACAATAAAATCAAATTTTTTTATAAAATTTATACTTCTTTTATTGTTTATGGCTGTACCTATTGTGATCTTTTTAATATTTAATTTTGTTTTTGCATAATCTAATAGAAAAGATAAACAGATATTGCTTATCCCACTACCCCAATAATTTGTAGATATCCCAAATCCTATCTCAGCTTTATCTTTAGTAAGGTTTAAAAACCCAATAGTTCCAACTATTTTACCATCGGTCTGTATACCCCAATATAGCCTTTTATGATTTTTTATATCATTGTTGATATTTATTATAAACTCTTTTGTATTATCTTTTGTTGCAACAAAAGATAGATACTTTGTAAAATCTTTATCTTGACTATATTCTAAAATATCATCTAAGTCACAAATAGAGATCTCTCGTAGAGTTAAATTATTATTTATTTTTATTATCGGTTCATAATCATACATGCTACAATTATATATAAAAATATATTAAATTTAGTAAAAAATGTTGTTTATAGTTTAGTTATATATCATTTTTATTATGGTATAAATTATTATGAATGAATTAGAACAGATTGAGCAAACACTTTTAGAGATATATAAGAAGAATATAGATTTTTTAGAGAAAAACCATAAAACACTACATACTAAAATTATAGATTTTGAAAGTTTAGGGTATGAGAACTATTTTATAGATTTTGTAGATAACCATTTTGAGCTTTTGGATAAAGATGGCTCTAGAATATATAATTGTGATCCATTTTATGATGCACAATATAGATCCAATAATATATATAAAAATAGTTTTGGTATATCACTTATAGACCAAGAGAAACGAACTATAACAAGTGATGATAATTTTGATTTTAATCTATTTATAAATCAATATATAGAACTATTTAAAAACAAAAAGATAGATAACTTAACTAAATTTAAAAAGATGGTGTTTATAGGTACACTTTTGGGTGTACATTTAAATGATATCGATAGGGTTATAGATTGTGATAGTTATTTAATAGTAGAAGATAATATAGAGATATTTAGGTTGTCTTTATTTTTAACTGACTATACACAATTATCTTTAAAAACTAAATTATTTTTTGCAATAGATGAGAAGAAAGATAATTTAATAAAAATTGTAAAAGAGTTTTTAAATTACAATTATCAATATAACTATTTTATAAAATATGAGATAACTAGTGAAAACTATTTAGATTGTTTAGACAACATATCGAATATTATAGCCTCACATAACCCATCTATATATCCATATAGTGAGCTATTAAGAAGTTTTATAAATGGTATATATAATTTTAATTATGTGCAAAATGGTATCTTAAAGCTAAAGCAAAATAGAGATATTTTAGGTATGAAAAAACTATTTTATCTAGGTGCAGGTCCATCATTGGTAAAAAATATAGATTTTATAAAACAAAATAGAGATAGCTTTATAATAGTAGCTGTAGCTTCTGCTCTAAAAAGATTATCAAAAGAGGATATAGTAGCTGATATTATTATATCTATAGATAGCAATAAGAGTGTAGATGATAGTTTTTTTATAGATGAGAAATATTATAAAAACTCGATAGTTATCGCATCTATAAATACACATAAAGATGTGATAAAAATATTTAATATAGATAAACTATTTTTAGTGCAAAACTCTATGGAACTTTTTAGAGATGCTGGAGTATTTACTGGGGTGACAGTTGGGGATATTGGTGTAAAGATTTTACTTAAACTTGGTGTAAAAGAGTTGTATCTTTGTGGGATAGATGCTGCTTTGGATCAAACTAGTGGTGAAACACACGACAATACCCATATATCATCTACCTCAAAAGAATTAAAAGCTATAAATATTTTAGATAGTGATGATAATGATTTTTCTAATAAAGTTACAAAAGTAAAAGGTAATTTTCAAGATGAAGTTTTCACTACAGTCTATTACAACACCATAATAGAAAGTTTTAAAACTATAGATATATCTCAAAATCAAAAGATATACAATATCTCAAATGGTGCATATCTACCACATACTATACCAATAAATAGTAAAGATATAGACCTATTAAGCAATAGTAGTACTATATCTTTAGATGATATAATTTTAAAACTTAAAGATATATCTAAAACAGATCTATCAAATAGTGAAAAAGTGGAATTAAAAAACAATCATATTAAAGAAAAAATTATAGAGTATTACTCTAAATTATTAGATCCTTACTATTTTTATATATTGGAAAATGGTATAGCAACAAAAGATCAGATAGATAATATAAGAGCAAATCAGATATCTATAATACAAAGTGAATTAAAAGATCCTTTAGATATAATAATATCATGAATAGTATTGAAAAAGAGATAATAGATAATTATATAAAAAATATGGAGTTTCTAAAAAAAGTAGATATCGATCTACATACTTTAGTATCCTCTTTAAGTTCTGCATTAGAGAGTGGTCAAATTGAGGAGAATTACTCTTTAGAGTATAAAGATGATAGCTATTTCGATATATATAACATAAGAGATAATAGCTATATATATGATATGGACTCCAACATATTTAGATCTAAAATAGTAGATATAATAGATCTAGATCCTAAAAAAAATATTTTTGATACATTAGATATAGAGAATCTAGATATGTTAGGTAAAAGATACCATACGGAGGATCTTTTTAATTATATAAAACAAAACAATTCAGAGAATAAAGAGTATAGATATATACCTAAATTTATATTTTTAGGTACACTATTGGGATCTCATATTCCAGATATATTAAATAAACTTTTTGTTAAACAATGTTTTATATATGAACCAAATCTAGAGATATTTAGATTGTCTCTCTTTGTTGCACAATACTATAAAATAGATAGTGGCGTTAAATTTCATTTCTCTATTATGAGAGATGAGAGTGAGTTTGAACAAGATATGAAAACATTTTTAGATGATAACTCAAACCTTAATTATGCTATTAAGTTTTATGCTACACCACAACATACACATCTAGTGAAAAATATAAATATGTTACTATCAACAGATCAACCAACATTGATGGATTTTAGAAAAAGATTATTAACATACAAAAATAGTATCGATAAACTTATATATAAGAACAATATTTTAGATTTTTCAAAACTAAGAGATAGTTTAAATAAAAAAGATATTATACTTGTAGCTGCTGGTCCATCTTTGGAGAAAAATATAGAGTGGCTAAAAGATAATCAAGATAGATATATGATCTTTGCAGTTGGTGCGGTATTGAGACACCTATATAGAAATGGGATAAAACCATCAGTTATAGTTGAAGCACATTTTAATAATGAGATTATAGAATCATATGATGATATAGACCCAGAGTTTTATAAAGATAGTTTAATTCTTGCTGCAGATCAAACACCAAAAGAGGCTTTAGAACTTTTTGAAAAAGATAAATTATTTATCTATCCATCAATAAATTTTATCTATACAAATTTAATGCAAATAGATGGTGACAATGTGGGTAATATTGCTCTATATATGATATGTTTAATGAACCCTAGAAAGTTATATCTTTTAGGTATTGATATGGCAGTAGATGATAGTGGAGCTACACATGTATCATCTCACATACAAAAAGAGCTAACTAGCGACAATAGATATAGCAATAAAGATACAAATATAGTAACACAAGAGACACTATTTAAGGTAAAAGGAAATCTAAAAGATGAAGTTTTAACAACCCCTACATACTATCTTCACTATTTAGTGACTCAGAAAGTTATAGATAACTTTAGTGATATAGATATCTATAATCTATCTAATGGTATCTACTTTAAAAATACAAAACCACTTTTAACAAAAGATATAAAGATCAATGATAGTGTAAAATCAGAGCAACTTTTATCTCAATTTGAGAATAATCTTATCGATGCTAGTGTTTGTGGATTGTCAAAAAATGATGATATTTTATTTAAAAATTTGATTAATGAGTTGGATCTAATTATAGATAAAAAGGATGTAGATATAAATCTAGTGATACCAACACTGAATGCTATTTTAACAAATACAAATATCAATTCACAATATCGACAATTGGTTTATAACTATTCAGTTATAATAACACCATATATCGATAAATTTTTAAATAATAAAACTTTTAATAAAATACAAAGAGATAAACATAAAACTATATTATATAAACTTTTTTATAGATATTTAATAGAATTAACTAAAGAGTTTAGAGATAATATCAGTAGATTATATATAGGATAGATAGATGCGAATAGAGAACTTAAATATAGAGTTTGAGAACCTTAGCTATGATAGAGTAGATGATATATTTGAATACTCTAGTGATGAAGAGTTTTTTAAATACCTTACATCAAAACCACACAAAACAAAAGAGGATACAAAAAAATTTATCGATTATCTTTTTGATAGAGTTTCAAGTGCTAATTCAAATACAAAATATTGGTTTATAAAGATTAAAAATGAAGATAAAGTGATAGGTACAGTTGGGTTATTAAATATAACAACTAAAGATGCAGAGTTGGCTTATGGTATGAGTTTAAAATATGCTGGATTGGGTTATATGAATGAAGTTTTATTAAAAATATCAGATTATGTATTTAATAACCTCAAATTAGATAGATTATATGGTGGGACAATAAAAGAGAATAAAAATGTGATAAATACACTATTATCTATGGGATTTAAAGAGGATATAGATAAAAAAGATAGTGAGCATTGGTACTACTATATGGATAGAGATGTTTTTTTAGAATCTGACCAAAAAAGTAGTATTGTAGATGTGAAAATAGAAGATATTGTGGATCTAGTTGGTAAAATTTTAGATGAAGATATATCTACAGATAGTGATATAGATAGTTGTTTAAATTGGGATTCTTTAACTCATATTAATATAATAGAGGAGATATCTAAAAAATATAGTGTAAAATTTAAACCAAAAGATGTAGTAAAAGCAACATCAATAAAAGATATATATGGGATTATAAACAATCATGAATAAATTAGCTAGCTATCTTCAAAAAAGATTTCATTCATATGGTGATTCTATTGCAATAAAATATAAAGATTCTACATTATGTTATAATCAGCTAGATATTATATCTAGTGAATTATCAAATCTATTAAAAGATAAAAAAATAAGTAGCAATATAGCTATATATGGTAAAAAAGATATTTTTAAATATATATCGGTGGTCTCTATAATCTATGCCAATAAAACATATGTACCATTAAATGAGAAAAATATAGTATCAAAAAATAGTACAATCATCAAAAATAGCGACATAAATACAATAATAACAACAAAAGATAGTGTAGAGTTTATAAAAAAAAGTTTTACAAATATATCAAATATTATTACCATAGATGATAAATTTGATTTTCAACATATAAAGTTAAATCTACAAAGTAAAGATTATAGCTATAGTGATCTTGGATATATCCTATTTACATCAGGTTCCACAGGTGAACCAAAAGGTGTTAAGGTATCTAAAGATAATATATTAGCATATATCAAAACTAAATTAGATATATATAAATTTTCACAAGGGTTAAATTTTTCACAAACAGCACAGCTAAGCTTCGATATCTCAACATTTGAGACTTTTATATCACTAAGTAGTGGAGGTATTTTACACCTTATAAGTGATGAAGATATCCTTTGCCCAAGTGATTATATCATGGAAAATAACATAAATGTTTGGTATAGTGTACCTACATTTGCTATTAATATGGATAAATTAGGAGTATATGAGGAGAATTGTTTTCCATCCTTAAAATACAGTTTTTTTTGTGGTGAACCTATGCCAAAAGATATAGCTATAAAGTGGCTATCTTCTGCTACAAATAGTATATTAGATAATCTATATGGTCCTACAGAAGCAACTGTAGATGTAACTAGATACAGTTTTACACAAGATAATTTTCATCAAAAGTTTTATAATGATATTTTACCAATTGGAAAACCTATTGATAATCAGGATGTGATTATTGTAGATAATGATAATAATATTATTACCAAAATTAATGAGGTAGGAGAGATACTTATATCAGGTACACAACTATCACAAGGGTACTTAAATAACGAAATAAAGAATCAAGAACATTTTATAGAATATAGTTACAATGATAAAATAAAAAGATTTTATAGAACTGGTGATTTAGCTTTTTACAATGATAATATGGATTTAGAGTTCCATAGTAGAAAAGATACACAAATCAAAATAGGTGGTAAAAGGGTAGAGATTGGGGAGATAGAGTATATCTTTAAGTCAAATAATCTATTAAAAAATATTATTATTGTACCTAAAAAAGATACAAATGGTAGAGTTATGGAGTTAGTAGCTTTTATAGTTGAGAATCTAGATCAAGATGGTATAAAAGTTGTACAAAAAAAAGCGATGGGATTATTAGATAGATTATTTATCCCAAAAAAATTTATTTATATAGAAGATTATCCAAAAACAATTAGTAATAAGATAGATAGAAAGTTTCTAGAAAATAGTATATAAAATTGTATAAATAAAATTTAGTTAAAGTTTTTAGTATTTAACAGACACAAAAAAAGGGAGAAGCAAAAGCCTCTCCCTTTTTTAATCAAAGATATAATTTTATTTATATCTGTGTGTAATTCTACCTTTATCTAGTGAATAAGGTGTAATCTCTAGTTTTACAGTATCACCTAATAAAATCTTAATGTAATGCATTCTCATTTTACCAGATATATGACACAATACTACATGTCCATTTTCTAATTCTACTCTAAATGTTGCATTTGGTAAAACTTCAGTTACTTTACCATCTACAACAATAACATCATCTTTTGCCATTTTATTCCTTTGTATTCTCATTAATTGCAGTTAATATTTTAGCTTTTCCATCTACTATAGCAACTTGGTGTTCATAGTGACTAGTTCTTAAACCATCTGTACTTCTAACAGACCATTTATCGTTCTCATCAACTATAGGTTCCTCATCTTTTTGACATATCATAGGTTCAATACAAAAAATCATACCATTTTTTATCTTTGGACCTTGCTTAGGATTTGGAGAATCAAGATAGTTAGGAACTTCAGGATCACAGTGTGGCTCTCGCCCTATTCCATGACCACAAAATTTTACTAAAGGAGTATAACCTCTTTTTAGTATAAATTGTTCTAATTCATAACTTAACTCTTTAAATCTCATCCCCTGTTTAATAATATCAATAGCATAATATAAAGCATCTTTACTACAAGCGATTAGATCTTCATCCTCTTTACTTATAGTTCCAATTGGCATAGTAATGGCAGCATCACCATACCAACCATCTATTTCGCTTCCTATATCAAGTCCTAAAATATCACCATCTTTTAAAACGGTATTATCAGGTACACCGTGGATAATAACTTCATTTAATGATGTACAAACGGCATTTGGGAAACCATAAAGACCTTTAAATGCAGGTCTTGCACCAAGATCTCTAAGATATTTTTCACCCATGGCATCTACTTCTAATAATGTCATACCAGCTTTTACATTCTCTTCTAGATACTTAAGAGTCTTCGCTACAGCAAGACCTGCTGTACGAAGTTTCTCTATATCTTTTGGTTTTCTTAATGGAATAGCCATAATCTACTTATAGACCTGTCGCACTAAGTGTATTATACTTATCATTATACTGTTGAGCCTCTATTTTTCTCATAGTATCAATTGCAACTTGTACTACAATTAGTACAGCTGTTCCACCAAAGAAAAAAGGCACTCCCATAGCTTTTACAATAAGCCAAGGAACTGTAGCAATAAGCCCTAAATAAACTGAACCCCAAAGTGTCAATCTACTAGCAGTAGCATTTAAAAATTCAGCAGTTCCAGTTCCAGGTCTAATACCAGGGATAAATCCACCTTGTTTCTTTAAATTCTCTGATATATCTTTTGCATTGAATGTGATCGATGCATAGAAATATGAGAAGAATATTACAAATAGAAATGTCAAAAAGTTAAAAAAGTAACTATTTGGATTTAGATAATCAGATATTGCCATCAAAGTTGGATTTTGTGTACCTTGCAACACTGTTGCTGGAAACATCAAAATTGCACTTGCAAAGATCACAGGGATAACACCACTTAAATTTACTTTAATTGGTATATAATTCATAATCTTCTTATTTTGATTTTGCATCATCACTTTTCTACTGTATGAAACCGGTACTCTTCTCTCACCAAGTTCAACATAAATAATAGCACCAACTGTACCTAATATAACTGCTAAGATAACAATTACTGTTAAGAAATTCATTTGACCATTATTTACTAAATCTATTGTACCACCAATAGCACCAGGAATTGCAGAAACAATACCTGCAAAGATAATTAAAGATATACCATTACCAATACCTCTTTGAGTTATCTGTTCACCAATCCACATAAGCATCATAGTACCTGCTAGCATAGATATAGCAGCAACCGCTACAAATGTATCTGTATCTATCATAATAGCACTTTGTCCAGCACTTCCTGTAAGAGAATTTAATCCCATAGAAACACCAATAGCTTGAATTAATGTGATAACAATAGTAGCATAACGGATAATTTGCATATATTTTTGCATACCATCTCGCTCTTTTTTCATCTTACCAAGAGCAGGAAATGTTGCAGCTAGTAGTTCCATAATAATTGAAGCGGTGATATAAGGCATAATACCTAGTGAGATAATACTTAATCGAGATACAGCATTACCACTGAACATATTAACCATACCTAATGCATTATTTGAATTTGTGTCGAAGAACTCTTTTACGACAGTTAAGTCGACCCCCGGTACTGGCACATATGCCAATACACGGTATATTAAAATAAAACCTAATGTGATTAGGATTTTATTTATTAAGTCTTTATTCATGGTAACTATTTACCAGTTGTTGTTACATTTTCATCTTTTATCTTAGAAACCATATCTTTAGCAGTAGAACCAATTAGTTTTACTTTTGTGATCTCTTTTGATAATTTGTAAACAGATTTGATAGATTCCATTGTGATCTCTTCAAGATTAGCTACTTTTACAACTTTATCAACATTGATAGAGTATGGTTTAGTAACTCTTGAGAAGAAACCAATTTTTGGCATTCTTTTTTGGATTGGCATTTGCCCACCCTCAAATCCTCTTTTAATTTTGTAACCAGATCTAGATTTTTGACCTTTGTTACCTCGAGTAGAAGTCTTACCCATTCCTGAACCTTGACCTCTTCCTACTCTTTTTCTATTTTTTGTACTTCCATTAGCTGGACTTAAATCTTGTAAAATTGACATCTATCTATCCTTTAATCTTAGCTAATGCTTCAACAGTAGCTTGAACAAGGTTATTAGGATTGTTAGATCCTAATGACTTAGCAATAATATCTGTAATACCAGCAAGTTCTAGAACTGGTCTAGCAGCACCACCAGCGATAAGCCCTGTACCCTCTGAAGCTGGTTTAAGTAAAATTCTACTTGCATTATACTTATACTCAATATCATGATTGATAGTAGTTCCATTTAATTTTACTTTTACAAGTGATTTAAAAGCATCATCAAGTGCTTTTTTAATAGCATCTGGAACCTCTTTCGCTTTTCCAACACCAAAACCAACTGTACCTTTTTTATCACCTACAACAACTAAAGCAGTAAATCTAAATCTTCTACCACCTTTTGCAACTTTTGTTACTCTACCTATTTTAACAATAGCTTCTTCGAAATCATCTCTATTAATTGCCATCATTGCCCCTTATAATTTGATTCCGTTGTCTCTTAATGCATCAGCAAAAGTTGCCACTACACCATGATACAAGTAACCGTTTCTATCAAATACAACTGATTCAATATTTTTAGACTTTAAAGTTTCAGCTAAAGTTGCTGCTACTTTTACTACATTCTCTTTATTAACAGATAATTTTAAAGCTCTACTATCAACTGCAGCTAATGTATTACCATTAACATCATCAATAGCTTGTGCATAAAAATATTTGTTAGATTTGAAAATACTCAATCTTGGCATCTCAGCAGTTCCACTGATATTACCTCTTACTCTTCTTTTTCTTCTTAATCTTAAAGCATTCTTTTTTGCTAGATCTTTTGCTCTACTCATATTTTTATACCTTATTTCTTAGCTGTTTTACCGGCTTTTCTAACGATAACCTCGTCAGTATACTTAACACCTTTACCTTTATATGGTTCTGGTGGTCTGAAACCTCTAATCTTAGCAGCAACTTGTCCAACTTCTTGTTTGCTACTACCTTTAATATTGATGATATTTTTATCAACTGAAATCTCAATTGTATCAGATATCTCAAAATTAATTGGGTGTGAGAACCCTAATTGTAATTCTAAAACTTTACCTTTAACAGCAGCTCTATAACCAACACCATTGATCTCTAAAGATTTTGTAAAACCTTTATCAAGACCTGTAACAGCATTAGCAGTTAAAGCTCTATAAGTTCCCCAATAAGCTTTATCTTGAGACTCTTCACCTACTAAAGAGAAATTAATATTGTTATCAGCAACTTCAATACCAACTCTACCATGTGTTTCAACATCGATAGATTTGCTACCTTTTTTAACAGTAATTAATGTACCATCAACAGTTACTTCCATACCAGATGGTATTGTAATAGCTTTTTTACCAATTCTTGACATAAACTACTCCTACCATACAGAACAAAGTACTTCACCACCAACATTAAGTTTATAAGCTTCATCGTTACTTATAACACCTTTGTTAGTAGATACAATAATTGTTCCATATCCATTTTTAAAGTTTTTCAATTCAGCAGCGTTTTTATAAACTCTTCTACCTGATTTTGAAATTCTTTTTAATTCATTGATAACTGAATTGTCATTATCATCATATTTTAAAGTAACTGATATGCTCTTTTTTACAGGATCTGTATCAACTACTTTATAATCTTCTATATACTCTTTTTGTTTTAAAACATTACAAACAGCTTCTACAATATTAGAATGGATCAATGTAGTTACTTCTAACTTTCTCATTGATGCATTTCTAACTCTTGTTAAAGCGTCTGCGATTAAATCATTCATCATGGGCTTTTATCCTTTTTTTAGCTTACCAGCTAGCTTTTCTAACACCAGGTAATAAACCTTCGTTAGCCATTTTTCTTAAACAAATTCTACATAAACCAAAATCTTTATAAACTGATTTTGGTCTACCACAAACTGAACATCTTGTATATGCTCTTGTAGAGAATTTAGGTGCTCTTTGTTGCTTTGCAATCATTGACTTCTTTGCCATTATGCTCTCCCTTTAGTAAATGGAATACCGATTAATTCCAATAATCTAAATGCTTGCTCATCACTTGATGTTGATGTAGTAATAGATATGTTCATACCGTGTGTTTGAATAATATTATCAAACTCAACTTCTGGGAACATAAGTTGCTCATCTAAACCAAAGTTAAAGTTACCAGCACCATCAAAACCGTTTCTGTTAAGTCCTCTAAAATCCTTAACTCTTGGTAATGCAATTGCACATAACTTATCAATGAATTCATACATTCTTTCGCCTCTTAAAGTAACTTTTACACCTACTGGCATATCTTCTCTTACTTTAAATCCTGCTACAGATTTTTTAGACTTAACTACAACTGCTTTTTGACCAGCAATTAAAGAGATAGTATCTGTAATATTTTGTATTAATTTACTATCTTTCATTGCAAAACCAGTACCAACAGAGATTGTAACTTTTTCTAATTTTGCTGTTAACATTGTGTTTTGTGGAAATTCAGACTCTAAAGTAGACTTAATTTCACTTTTATATCTTTCTAATAATCTTGCAGACATACTATTCACCTTCTACTTTTGCTACATTAGAGATATCTATTGGCATCTCTTTATTAACAAATCCACCATCTTTATTTTCTTCAGATGGTTTAACTGTTTTTTTAGCAATTTTACAATCTTTTACAATAACTTTTCCAGTATTACCAGCTTTTGGTAAAACTTGTAAAACCTCACCAGTTTTACCTTTATCATCACCAGCGATAATTTTTACAGTATCACCTTTTTTAATTTTTAATTTAATTGCCATTATAAAACCTCCGGAGCAAGAGAAACAATTTTCATGAAACCTGAGTATCTAACTTCTCTAGCTACTGGTCCAAAAATTCTTGTTCCTATTGGCTCTCTTTTATCATTAAGAATAACTGCTGCATTATCATCGAATCTGATTAAAGATCCATTTTCTCTTTGAACCTCTTTATGAGTTCTAACAATTACAGCTTTTACAACTTGACCTTTTTTAACTTTTCCAACTGGAAGAGCTTTTTTAACTGAAGCAACAATCACATCACCAACAGTAGCATATCTTCTATGGCTTCCACCAAGAACTTTGATACACATGATCTCTTTAGCACCAGTGTTGTCAGCAACTTTTAATCTTGAAAAACTTTGAATCATACGTTCGCTCCTGTACTAAGGATAGTTTTTAATCTAAAAGATTTTGTTTTTGATAATGGTCTACACTCAATAGCAACAACTGTATCACCAAGTTTTAACTCAGATTTTTCATCGTGAATTAAATATTTTTTAAATCTTTTTACAGTCTTGTGGTATCTTGGGTGTAAAACTTTTCTCTCAACTAATACAGAAGCAGTTTTTTCTCCAGATATTTTTACCACAGTACCTTGGATTTCTCTTTTATGTGTACTCATAATATTAACCCTTAGTCTTATTTAACTGCAGTTATTGCAGTTTGAATTTTAGCTATATCTTTTTTTACAACTCTTAATTCATTTGTATTTGTTAATTGCATTGTTTTAAGCTTAGTTTTAAGCTCAAAAAGCAGCACCTTCTTCTCTTTTAATAACGCGTTTAGTTCTTCTAAACTTTTTGTACTAATATCAGAATAATTCATTTTCACCCTCTGTTGTTACAATCTTTGTTTTAAAAGGAAGTTTACTTTGCGCTAGTGCAAAAGCTTCTCTTGCTAATGTTTCATCAACACCAGCCATCTCAAAACAAATTCTACCTGGCTTAATATTCATAACATATTTATCAACTGAACCTTTACCTTTACCCATTCTTGTTTCAAGTGGTTTAGCAGTAAGTGGTTTAGCAGGGAAAACTGTAATCCAAATTTTACCAGTTCTATTTACTTTTCTAGTCATAGCGATTCTGGCAGCTTCTATTTGTCTACCATCTATTCTACCATGCTCTAAAGCTTTGATTCCGATATTACCATAAGATAATGTGTTTGCTTTAAACGACTTACCTCTGTTTCTACCTTTCATCACTTTTCTATATTTTGTTCTCTTAGGCATTAACATTGTTAGTTACCTCTTCTTTTTGATGGTCTTCTTGATCTTTTGTTATCATCATCTGATTTTTCAACAGGTATACCTTTTGCAAGAACTTCACCTTTGAATATCCAAACTTTAATACCAATACAACCGTAAGTTGTATGCCCTTCTGCAAAACCATAATCGATTCTAGCTCTTAGTGTATGTAAAGGAACTCTTCCCTCTAAGTACCACTCAGTTCTAGCCATCTCAGCACCACCAAGTCTTCCTGAAACAGATACTTTAATACCTTTTGCTCCAGCTTTGATAGCATTTTGCATAACTCTTTTCATTGCTCTTCTAAAAGCAACTCTTCTCTCAAGTTGTTGAGCGATATTCTCAGCAGCTAATTGACCAGAAACGAAAGGTTTTCTTTCCTCTTTGATGTTAACAGCTATATCTTTACCAACTAAAGCTTTAAGATTGTTTTTAAGTTTTTCTACATCTGCACCTTTTTTCCCGATAATAATACCAGGTCTAGCTGCAACTATAGTAACTCTTACTTTTTTAGTTGTTCTTTCGATAACAGTTTGTGCAACACCTGCATAGTAAAGCTCTTTTTTAACGAACTTTCTTATTTTGTTATCTTCCGCAATGTTAGCAGGCATTGTAGCTTTAGTAGGAAACCATCTTGATTCCCAGTTTCTATTTATACCTAATCTAAGTCCAATAGGATTTACTTTTTGACCCATTACTTGTCTCCTTCTATTGCATTTACTTCAACATATATATGAGCCATTGGCTTATGTTTTGGAGAAGCACTTCCTCTAGCTCTTGGTGTAAATCTCTTTAACACTGGACCTCTGTCAACTCTACAACTTGTAACAACTGCTTCTTCTGGCTCTAAACCTGAGTTTGCAACAGCTGAAGCTATAACTTTAGAGATGATTCCCGCAGCTTTATTTGGTGTAAACTCTAGAGATGCAATTGCAACCTCTGCATTCATACCTTGAACTTCTCTAGCCACTAATCTAGCTTTAATAGGAGATAATCTAACGAATTTTAATGTAGCTTTACCCATCTTCTATTAACCTACCTTTCTTTGTACAGAACCTTTATGACCTTTAAAAGTTCTAGTTGGTGCAAATTCACCTAATTTATATCCAATATGGTTCTCAGTGATCATAACAGGTACGAAATTTCTTCCGTTGTGAACATTAAATGTAAGTCCTATCATATCAGGTAATACCATACTTCTTCTTGACCAAGTTTTGATTGGTTTTTTATCACCAGACTCAATAGCTTTAGCAACTTTTTTTGCTAAATGAGCATCAACAAATGGACCTTTTTTTATACTTCTTGCCATTTTATTACCTTACTTCTTTTTTCTTGAAATGATTAGTTTATCACTAGCTTTTTTCTTTCTAGTTTTATAACCTTTAGTTGGCATACCCCATGGAGTAACTGGATGTCTACCTGAATTAGTCTTACCTTCACCTCCACCATGTGGGTGATCGATAGGGTTCATCGCAGATCCTCTAGTTTGAGGTCTTTTACCTAAGTGTCTTTGTCTACCAGCTTTACCTATAACCATATTTGAGAAATCTTCATTTCCTACAATACCTACAGTTGCCATACAAACAGAAAGAATCTTTCTCATCTCACCAGATGGAAGTCTTAAGATAATATATTTATCTTCTCTACCCATAACTTGTGCATATCCACCAGCAGATCTAGCGATTTGACCACCTTTTCCTGGTTTCATCTCAATATTATGAACCATTGTACCAACTGGAATATTTGCAAGTCTCATTGCATTTCCTGGTAAAATATCAAGTCCTGATTCAGCAGAAATGATTGTATCACCAACTTTTAATCCAGAAGGTTGAATAATATATCTTTTTTCACCATCAGCATAGTTGATTAAACATATTCTACAGTTTCTGTACGGATCGTACTCAACAGTTGCTACTGTTCCAGGGATATTGAATTTATTTCTTTTAAAATCAATAATTCTGTATTGTTTCTTAGCACCAGCTTCTCTGTGTCTTGATGTAATTCTACCATTATTATTTCTACCTGCAGTTGCTTTTACTTTTACAAGTAAGCTTTTAACTGTTGGTTTTGAAGTAATATCAGAAGTTTCCATAACAGACATAAATCTTCTAGCAGGTGTAATTGGTCTAAATTTTTTAATTGCCATCTTTTACTTCCTTATTATGCTGAAAGGTTCGCTATCTCAGCGCCTTCTGGTAATGTTACATAGAATTTTTTGAAATCTGGTCTTGAACCAATTTTTCCTCTAAATCTTTTTACTTTACCGCTTTGTCTTAAAGAGTTAACTTTCTTTGGTGTAACACCAAAATATTCTTTAAAAACTTCTTTTAAACTATTTTTAGTCATTCTTGTGCTTGTTTGTACAACAATTACACCATTTTCTTGAAGTTCAATAGTTTTCTCTGTATAAACAATTGATTTGATATCTGTAATATCTGCCATTATTATACCTTACTATACTAAGCTATCTGCTACTGCTTTTTCCATCACGATTGAGTGGTAAGCAGCTACTAAATAAGCGTTTAATTCTGATTTTTCAATCACATAACAATTTTTGATGTTTCTAAATGCTAAATAAGTTTTATCATCAAAATTTTCTACAACAATTAATACATCTCTTTGATTTAACTTATCAATAAATGCTTTTGCATCTTTTGTTTTACCAGATTCAATTTTAACTGAATCAACAACAAAAACTGCTTCTCTTTCCGCTTGCGCATTGATAGCATATCTTAAAGCTAAAGCTTTTTGTTTTTTATTAATTTTTTGGTTGTAGTTTCTTTTTGATGGTCCAAAAACTTGTCCACCACCTACAAATAATGGTGATCTCATAGAACCCCATCTAGCACCACCGCTACCTTTTTGAGCTTTTGGTTTTTTACCACCACCGCTTACTTCAGATCTGTTTTTTACTCTTGCAGTGTTAGCTCTTAAAGAAGCTAAGTAAGACTTTACATATAAGTGTAAATTGTGAGAGTTAATCCCTTCAAATTTTTCACCTAAAGCAATATCTCCAGCATTTTCTAAACTATCATTTAATACTATTAATTTACCCATTATGAAATCCTTACTTTACCTAAAGTACCATTTGCACCAGCAACTGAACCTTTAAGAACTAAAATACCTGTTGTAGGATCAAAAGAAACTACATCATTTTTGTGTGTAATATTTGTATTACCGTAGTGTCCTGGCATTTTCTTACCTGGTTGAACTCTACCTGGCCACTCTGCATTACCAATAGAACCAGTTCTTTTACCCATTCTATGACCATGAGATGCTCTACCACCAGCGAAGTTATATCTTTTAACAACACCAGAGAAACCTCTACCTTTTGTTTTAAATGTAGATTTTACAACTACACCTTCAGTTAAAGCAGATGTATCAATATCACCAGCTTCTGTATTTGCTACATTTAATGTTGCAAATCTGTTAAACTCTTTTGAAAGGTTATATTTTTTTTGTTGCCCTTCAATAGCTTTATTAATTTTTTTACCACTGTTGTATGCAACTATAGCAACACCATCGTTTACTTCACATACTTTTGTATCAACAACTCTTACTAGAGTAACAGGTGTCGCTGGAACTGTAACAGTTCGGCTCATACCGATTTTTTCAACAATAAATTCCATATCTTCCTCCTACTCTTGACCCATTGATCTAACTTCAACGTCTACCTCTGGAGCAAGATCAAGTTTCATTAAGCTATCAACTGTATCTGGTGTTGCAGATACGATGTCGATCATTCTTGAATGAACTCTAATCTCAAATTGCTCTCTAGCGTCTTTGTTAACATGTGGTGATTTAAGAACAGTATATCTTTTAATCTTTGTTGGCATAGGTATAGGACCTATCAACTCAGCACCTGTTCTCTTAACAGCTTCTATAATTGAAGCAACAGAACGATCAAGAACTCTATGATCGTAAGCTTTTAACTTTAATCTAATTTTTTCCATTTGTTTTTCCTTTAAAGAACTCATTAGAACCGAGACAAAATCGTATATTTTATCTCACTCTAACCAATGTATGGACGCGGATTATAGCTTTTTTATAGTCAAAAGTCAAGATTTATGGGGTTTTTAATTGTTTTTATGGGATTTTATTTCCTTATAAAAAGGAAATAAAAATGTAGTTATCCTCTTAAGAGATCTTTTAAACTCTCTTTGGGATCTTTTCCATCAAGTATATATCTAACCTCTGTTGCTATTGGTGTATATATATTTTTTGATTGAGATAGTTTATATATAGCATATGAGGTCATAACACCCTCTGCTACTTCACCTAGCTCCTCTAATATAGTATCTAGTGTTTTACCTTTAGCTAAACCTAAACCTACTCGAAAATTACGACTTAATTCACTAGATGCAGTTAAAAAAAGATCTCCAGCACCAGAGAGTCCTAAAAATGTATCTTTATTTGCTCCATAGTTGCTTGCAAAACGCTCCATCTCAACTAAACCTCTTGAGATAAGACTTGCTCT